>Ga0315910_10000463_pt1 | contig 40260 bp, 33 predicted proteins | sample EdamamesoilMG_FD_204470 | JGI IMG/M metagenome (GOLD analysis project Ga0315910, IMG submission 204470) | Garden soil microbial communities collected in Santa Monica, California, United States - Edamame soil | ecosystem: Environmental > Terrestrial > Soil > Garden | place: USA: California...
GAGAGCCCGCCTCCGCGCCAGGCGGCCAGGCGACGCAGCCGGGGGTCGGCGGCGCTCCAGGGCGCGGCGCTCCACGGCCCGCCGCCGTCGAGCTCGACGTCGAGCACCCGAGGCTCGGAGGGGACGCTCGGGGGAGAAGCTTGGAAGTTCACGGCTTGCGCGCGGCCCGCCACGGGCCTACGCGCGGCACTCGATCCTACGGCTTGGAGCCCCGCCTTCGGCATCGCACCTGGCGGCGCGTGGACTAAGCTTCCCGCCAATCCCAGCTCCAGCCCCCCACCCAGCCCCTTCCTTGTTCGGTTCCTTCGACATCGGCAGCGTCTTCGGCATCCGCGCGCGGCTGCACTGGACCTTCGTGGTCTTGATCGTCGCCCTGATCCTCGCCGGCTGGCCCTCGGAGAATCGGGTCGTGACCGCCGGTTTCCTCGGCGTGCTGTTCGGCATCATCTTCCTGCACGAGCTCGGCCACGGCCTGGTGGCGCGACGCTTCGGGCTGCAGGTCGTCGACGTGACGCTGTGGCCCCTGGGCGGCATGACGCGCATGAGCCGCATCCCCGAGGACTCCAAAGTCGAGGGCTGGATCGCCTTCGCCGGGCCGGCGGTCAACCTCGGGCTGGCGCTGATCGCGCTGCCCTTCGCTCCCGATGGCACGCTCTGGGCCGCCTCGCGCGCCGTGGTCGTGGTCGGGCCCGACGGGCTCTCGAACTTTGCGTCGTTGTTCGCGATGGCGAACCTTTCGCTGGCGCTGTTCAACTTGCTGCCGGCCTTCCCGCTGGACGGCGGCCGCCTGCTGCGCGCCTTGATCGCCACGCGCACCGACTGGGTCAGCGCGACGCGGCGCACGGCCTCGATCGGCAAGTGGATCGCGCTGGCTTTCATCGTCTACGGCTTCTACTCGCTGGTCGCGCTCCAAGGCGGCACGTGGTTGTTGCCCTTGTTCGGCGGATTCCTGTGGTGGTCGAGCGTGCGCGAAACCTGGACGGTGCGCATGCGGCACGTCGGGGTGGAATTCGCGCGTTCGATGGGCATCCCGGTCGATCCGCCGCAGCCCGCCGCCGCGCCGCAGGCCGCGAGCAGCGTCGAGCCGGTCGCCGACGACCCCAGCGGCGCGCGCAGGCCCAGCGTGCTGCGCGCTCCCGAGAGCGCCAAGGCCAGGATGAGCGACGAGCAGATCGAGGCCCTGGAACGCTTCCGCGGCCGCATCGGCCGCGTGAACTCGCAGGAGTGAGCGCGCGGTTCAGCGCGCGCGAGCGCGCGAGCCGGGGACGTAGACCAGGTCGATCTGCGCATCGGCATCGACCTGGACGCGCACCGCGTCGCGCGCGGGCCGATCGCCGCGCATCATCTGGATCGCGAGGCGGCCGGGCATCAGGCTGACCTCGAAGGCGCCGCTCTCGTCGCTGCGTGCCTGCGCCAAAGGGTCGCCATCGGGCTCGCGCAGGAAGTGCAGCTCCACGCCGGTCAGCGGCTGGTCCTCGCTGTCGACCACCACGCCGTGCACACGCACCAGCTGCAGCGCGCGCTCGATGCCGATGTCGAACAGGCCGCCGCCGTTGCTGCTCTTGGCGCGCACGCGCAGCTCGAGCACGCCGTCGGCGGGCGCGCGCAGGCGCAGGTAGCTGCCGCGCGGGCCGAGCACCACGCCGTCTTGCGCCACCTCGAGCTCGAAGTGCTGGAACTGCGCGCCGCGGCCCGCCGCGCCGCGCTCGGTCATCGGCGGCTGCGCCTGCATGCCGCCGGGAGCCATCGCCCCGTCCTCGGCGCCGCTCATCGCCGCCATGCGCGCGCTCATCGCCTCCATCGAGGTCGCGCCCTTGCGCGCCTCGGCCTGCGCTTCCGCGCGCGTGGCGGTCAGTTTCAGCGCCAGCTCCTCGCCCGCGCTCACCGGCACGAGGAACTTGGCGACGGACTCCGGGCCGGCCAGGTGCCCGTGTACTTTTTCGCGCCTGCCGATGTCGATCGGCGTTGCGTCGAGCGGCGGGAAGTCGCTGTGGCGCACCAGCACGAAGCGGTAGCCGCTCTGCAGCACGTCGATGACATAGGTCCAGCGGCCCGCGCTGGGCGCGACGAAAGAGGAGAAGTCGCGCCAGACCACGGCGGTCTCGCGCTCGCTCTGCCACACGACGCCGCCCGCGGAGTCCTCGATCGAAAGCCGGATGCGGCCGGCGGCGCCGCGCTCGTAGCCGTAGCCCGCGATCTCGAACAACGACTGCTCGCCCTGCTCGGCGAAAAACGGGAAGGAAGCGCGCTGGCCGGCTTCGGGCAAACGTCCGGTGACCGATGCGTTGCGCGAGAGCTCGCCGCTTTGGTCGCGCGCACCCGCGGCCTCGCCGCGGCTCGCCGGCGGCACCGGCGGCAGCGGAACGCCAGCGGGTTGGGCGTCGACAGCGGGAGCGTGCGACCAAAGCCGCGGCTGCGAGAGCGGGGCCGTCTCGGCCAGCGCGGCCGCTTCGAGCTGCGGCGACTCGCGCGCGGTCTGGCAGGCGAGGGAGGCGAACAGCAGGAACAGCGCGGCGAATCTCATGCGAGCACGACCGCTTCGGGCGGGAAGCCGGGCCCGAGCACACGCTCGGCGTCGGCTCCGAGCCACTGCGAGAGCACGCTGGCGTACAGGCGACGGAAATCGACGCTGGCGGCGAGGTTGCCCGTCGCATCGAGGCGGCCGAGATCGGGCGGCGCGCCGAAGAGCCCGGCGCGCACGCGCCCGCCGGCGAAGAACTGCACGCCGGCCGTGCCGTGGTCGGTGCCGGCGCTGCCGCCGTCGCCGCTCTCGGCCACGCGCCGGCCGAACTCGGAGGTGGTCATCACGAGCACTTCGTCGAGCCGTCCGCTGCGCTCGAGGTGCACGAGGAAGGCGCCAAGCGCGGCGTCGAGTTCGCCCAACAGGCGCTCCAGGCTGCGATTCTGGTCGGCGTGCGTGTCGTAGCCGTTCTGCACCACGTGCAGCACGCGCGTCGGCAGATCGGCGTCGATCACCGCCGCGACCGCGGCGAGGTCCGCGGCCAGGCTCGAGCGCGGCCACTCGCCCGCCGGCCGAGCTTTCTCGGCCGCGCTCAGGCGCCGGCCCGCGTCCGCGGTCTCCAGCGCGGCCCGCGCGAAGAACTCGCGCTCGGGATCGCCGCTGCTGGCGGCGAGCATGCGCTCGAGAGCCGCGGCGCGATCCGCGGCGCCCGAGGCGCGCGCGCCGCCCGGGCCGCGGAAGCTCAGCCCGCCGAGGGTGCGCACGGCGGGCGGGCGGCGCGTCCGGCCGCGCAGCGCGCCCGGCAGCGAGCCTGCGCCGATCGCCAGCATGGCCAGCGGATCCGCCTCGAGTTCCTCGCCATAGACGCCGAGCCAGCCCGCGCCCGAGCGCACCTCCGTGACGCGGCCCTCGTCCCAGTAGTCGCGGCTCTCGAAGTGCGAGAGGTTCGGCTGGTCGTGGCCGACGCCGCGCCACACGCCGAGCTGCTTGTCGCGCCAGCGCGCCGCGAGCTGCTCCAGCCGCGGGTGCAGTCCACAATCCTCGCCGAGGGCGAGCAGCTTCGAGCGCTCCAGCGCCAAGGTCGGCCGCACGCGCTCCAGCCGCGCATCGTGCATCGGCTGCAGCGCGGCCAGGCCGTCGAGCCCGCCGCGCAATTCGATCACGACCAGGCGCCGCAGCGCGTTCGTGCGCGATCGCGGCGCGGCGCGGAGCCACGCCGGCCCCAGGGCCATGCCGCCCAGGGCGGTCACGCTCGTTCCCAGGAATGTCCGGCGGCTCAGCATCGTTGCCTCAGGCGAGTTGGAACTCCGGCGAGCACAACAGGAGATGCACGGCGGCGCGCACGCGCTCGCGCGACTGGCGCTCGCGCGCGGACTCGTCGCCTTGCAGCGGCAGGGACTCGTCGAGGTAGGCGACGAGCACGTCGCGCGCCGCGGGAGCGAGCTCGCGCTGCAGCAAGTGCGCGCACAATCGATCGACGAGCGCCGCGCTGTCGCCCGCGAACTGCGTGCCCAGGGCCTGGAAGTCGGCCGCCGGCGCGCCGAAGACTTCGCGACGCGAGTGCGCGAGCGTGGAGTAGGCCAGCGCCAGCTCGAAGCGCTCGGCGATCTGCGAAGACTGCGCCCAGTCGCGCCCCGACTCCCAGCCCGCGACCGAAGGCGGTTCGAACAGGCGCATGCCCATGCGGCTCAGGCGCTGGTCCAGGCCCAACAGGTGCACGTTGCGCACCGCGATCAGCCGCGCCGCTCCGACTGCCCATTCGACCGGCGTCTTGTGCAACTGGAACTGGAAGCGCGGGTCGTAGAAGGCCTGCGAGCGCAGCAGCGCGCGCACGGTCTCGCGGATCGAATAACGCTGCTCCACGAATTCCGCGGCCAGCGCCTCGACGAGCTCCGGCGGCGGGACGTGGCTCACGAACCAGGCGCACAGCTTGCCGGCGATGAACTTCGCGCACTCCGGCCGCGCGACCAAGAGGTCGAGCACCTCGTCGCCTTCCTGCTCGCCCGCCGCGCCGCGGCGGCCGGGGACCGACTGGCCGAGCACCAGCTTGTCGTTGGAGTCGTGGTCGCCGGAGTCGAACTCGAAGGGTCCGCGGTTGCGGTCGGGCGTGGTCCAGCCGGTGAACACGCGCGCGATCTCGGCCACGTCGCGCTGCTCGTAGCGGTTCACGCCCAGCGTGAACAGCTCGACCAGCTCGCGCGCGAAATTCTCGTTGGGGTGCTTCTTCTTGCTGACGCGGTTGTCGAGGTAGACCAGCATCGCCGGATCGCGCGCGATCGCGCCGACCAGCTCGCGGAAGCTCGCGCCGCACAGGCGCTGGATCGTCGCGTACTGGCCGCGGATCAGGTCGATGCGCAGCACCTTGCTCTCCGCCGTGGCGAAATGGTCGTGCCACAACAGACACAGCTTCTCGCGCAAGGGGTACGCGCTTTCGACCATGCGCCACAGCCACTGCAGCCGCAGGCGTGCCACGGCGTCCTGCGTGCCGTCCTGCATGCCGTCGAGGTCGGCGAGCGCGCTGCCGAAGGTGGCTTCCTCGCGCTCCAACGCCGGCTCTTCGTCGGGCCAGTCGACGAAGGAATCGACCGCCGCGTCGAGGCCCAGCTCGAGCAGGTGATCGATCTGCGCCGGAGTCGCTCCGAATCCCGCGCGCCGGGCGAGGTGCGCCGCGCGCGCGCGATCCCACGTTCCGTCGCGGCCAGGTTCGAAGGCGGACAGCAGGGCCATTTCAAGAGCCTAGCACGAGCGCGCGCGGTAGCATCCCCGGCGATTCGCATGCGACACCTCGCCCCAGGCCCGCGGCCCCGATGTCGAGTGCGCCGGCTGCGTCTTGGCCTGTGCCTGCTGGCGCTGTGCGCCTGCGGCAGCGAACGCGAGTGGCGCGCCGAGGACTCCTGGAACGAGGCCATGTCCCAGGCGCGCACGCCGGCTCCGCTCGCCGACGAGCCGGCCGCGCGCGCAACGCCGCCGCCGCAAGCCGGCGAGCAGCTGCGCCTGCCGCGCGCGATCACCGAACGCCCGCGCTGGCAGGTCGGGCAGCTCGCGCTGCAGGGCTACTTCGGCGCGGTCTACTACGACGACTTCCAGCGCGTCGGCGGCGATCCGCCCGATGTGATCGACGACGACGACGAGCAGTTCCCGACCCTCGGCGGCGGCGCGTTGTGGAAGCTGGGCGGCAAGCACGTCGACATCGGCCTCGAGGGCATGCTCTCCTGGTCCGGCCGCACCGACGTGGTGGCCTTCGTGGCCGGCGGCGGAGGAGCGGCGGTGGCGATCGATCTCGACATGCTGATCTTCGAGATGTACGGCGGACCTTTCGTCAACGTGTTCCTCGGCGAGAACTGGCGCGTCTACGGCGCGGCCGGCCCGCTGATGCAGTGGGCCGACTACGAGCAGGACGACGGCACCGTCGAGGACAACAGCGCGGGCTTCGGCACGGGCGTCTATGCGCGCGCCGGCCTGGAGCGCGTCATCTACCCCGGCGCGATGCTCGGAGTCGGGGTGCGCTGGTCGCAGTCGACGATCGATCTGGGCAACGAGCTGGGCGACTTGGAGCTCAGCGGCACGCAGCTGCTGATCACGATGACGCAGGGGCTGTGAGCGGCTGCTCAGGCGCGCTGCTCGCGCAGGAACAAATACAGTTCCCTGAGCACCACGCGCGCGTCCTCGAACTCGCCGAGCTGCAGGCGCGCGGCGTAGTGGCGCGCGGCGTTGACGTACAGCTCGCGCTTGTGCTGCACCGGGAGCGGGCGCGTCAGCAGGTCGCGCAACAGGCTCAGGTCCTCGCTGCCCAAGCGCGCCGCGAGCCCGGGCGAGAGCGCCAGGGTCTTGGGTTGCAGCGTCGACCAGCTCTCGCCGGGGAAAGGCTCGCGCGCTCCGGTCGCCGCCACTTCGGACAGCACCAGCGTGCCCGCGACCAGGTCGCCGAGGCGCTGGCGGCGCTCGGTCAGCGCGATCGTGGAAAGGCCGACGATGCCCGGGACGGGCAGCGGCAACAGCGCGTCGATCGGCAACAGCACCGCGCGCAGCACCAACGGGAGCCAGCCTGGCGGGTAGCCCTCGACGGTGGCGACGCGCAGGCGCATCAGGCGCTTGCCCGGCGTCTGGCCGCGCATCCGCGCATGGAACAGCACGGTGGCGATCAGGAACACGAGCACGGCGCCGCCGAGCATGATCCCCAGCAACAGCTCGCCCACGGCGCCGACGCCCAGCTGCACCAGGAAGTACACGGCGAGCATCGTGCTGCCGTAGACCACGATGAACAGCGCGCCGTCGATCAAGGCCGCGGCGAAGCGCGCGCCGGCACCGGCGATCGAGGCGCGCAATTCGATGCCCTCGGGCGTGCGGATCAACAGCGTGGCCAAGCCGCAGACGATACCGTATTCCTGCCATGGCCGAAGAGCTGCACGAAACGACGACGCCCGCAGGCGCCGCGGCCGCGCGCGAGCCGGAGGCCGCGGCGCTCAAGCAGCTGCGCGCGATCCAGGAACGCGTCCACTCGCGCGGCCTGCGTTCGCTGGCCGCGCACGAGCTCGAGGCGCTGCCGGCGCTCTACCGCTATGCGGCGACGCGCCTTTCGCGCGCACAGACCGCCGGTGCCAATCCGCGGCGGATCCAGGAGCTCTCCCGGCTGGTGTCCGCGGCCCACGGGATCCTGTATCGCGACCTGAGCGCACCGCCGGGCTCGCTGCTCGCGCGCAGCTTCCAGCTGCTGCTGCACGAGTGCCCGCGCACGATCCGCGCCGAGTGGCGCATGCTGACGATCTCGCTGCTCACCTTCTACGGCCTGGCCGCGCTTGCGTATGCGATCGTCTCGCGCGATCTGGAAATGGCCTTCACCTTCCTGGACGCGGAGATGGTCGCGCAGGAACTGGAGCAGCTGCGCGAGACCGCTCCGGGCGAGGCCTTCCGCGGCAACTTCACGTTTGGCTGGGAGGAGTCGGCCAACACCGCCGGCATGCTGATGGCCCACAATATCGGCGTGGCCGCGCTGATCTTCGGCGCCGCGCTGCTGCCGCCGGTGTTCCTGCTGCTCTTGGTGCTCAACGGCCTGATGCTCGGCACCTACCTCGGCGTGGCCGCGCATTGGGGCCAGGCCGGAAACATCGGCTCGATCCTGATGAGCCACGGCACGCTGGAGCTGCAGGCGCTGGCGCTGGCGGGCGCGGCGGGGCTGGTGCTCGCGCGCGGTCTGTTCCTTCCGGGAGCCTTGCCGCGCGGCACGGCGATGCGGCGCGAAGGCGCACGCGCCTGGAGCCTGTTCGCGGCGATCGTGCCGATGCTGATCGCGGCCGGCATCATCGAGGCCTACGTCAGCCCGCACGCCGGCCTGGGCACGCGCATCGCGTTCACGCTCGGCTCGGCGCTGCTGCTCGCGGCCTGGGTCGGGCTTGGGGGGCGGAGCAAGCAGGTCTAGATCCGCCGCCGTTCGTCGAGCCATGCCGCGAGCAGCGAACCCGCGGACTCGGCTGGCACGGCGCGCAGCACGCGCGCGCCCGAGGCGCGCAGCGAACCCAAGGCTTCGTCGCGCTCCGCCGATGCCGCGAAGCAGGCACCCCGCAACGCGGCACGATCCGCGCCGTGCCTGGAGGCGATGCCTGGCTCGCTGCCTTCGGCCAGGTCGGGATCGTCGAGCGCGGCGAAGACCACGCGGTGGCGGCGCGAGGCGCTGCGCAGCGCGGCGCACTGCTCGGCGCTGGACAAGGGATCGGCGGCGTCCGAAACCACGAGGACCAGCGCGCGCCTTGGCGAGCGCACCGCGACCTCGCGCAGCGCACGCGCCAGATCGCTCTCGCGCGTGCTGGCGTTCAGGTCGAACAGCGCTTGCTTCAAGCGCAAGAACTGCGCACGGCCGCGGCGCGAGGGCACAAAGGCGCGCAACACGTCGTCGAAGGCCAGCGCACCGACGCGTTCGCCGCGCGCCAGCGCCACGCCGGCGAGCTCGAGCGCCGCATCCAGGGCATGGTCGAGCTTCGACCAACCCGCCTTGCCGCCGCCGGCCGCGCGCGCGTCCATGCGCCGGCCGCAGTCGATCAGGAGCCACAGCTCCTGGCCGCGTTCGACGTCGTGCTGGCGCACCGTGGGCCGGCCGCGGCGCGCGCTGGCCTTCCAGTCGACGTGCCGGCGTTCGTCGCCGGGCACGTAGTCGCGCAGCGACTCGAATTCCATCTGTCCGCCGCGGCGGCGCAAGCGGTGCACGCCCAGGTCGAGCCAGCGCTCGCTCTCGGCCAGGCGCAGCGTGCGCGCGAGCCCGGCCAGCGCCGGCTGCACACGCAGTTCCTGGCGCGCGGGGAAACGCCGTTCGCGTTCCATCAATCCCAGCGGTCCGCGCAGGCGCACGCGCACTTCGCCGAGCGAAATCAGACCGCGGCGCTCGGCGCGGTAGTGGCGCAGCAGGACCAGCGCGCCTGCCGCGTCGAGCCGGCCGCGGTCGGGTCCGCCGCTGGGATCCGCGGCGGCCGGCGGCGCGTCGTGCGCGCGGTTGACGGTGCGCGTGAGCACGACGAAAGAAGCAGGAAAGCTCTCGCGCACCTCGACGTCGAGGTGCGCGGCGCGCGGCGCGGACAGGTGGATCGCGCGGCGCAGGCTTTCGCTCAGTCCGACCTGGGCCGGCAGACTGCGCTGGACTTCGATCGTGCCCGCGCGCAAGAGCCGCAGCGCGTCGAAGGCCGCGGCGGCGAGCACGCCCCCGAGCGCGATCCAACCCAGCGCCGCGAACTGCGCCACGAACGAGCTGCCCAGGCCGATCATGCCGGCGGCCGCCGTCAGCGCCAGGAGTCGGCGTGTCGGGATCAGCGCGGCACCTCGATCGTTTCCAGGATGCGCTCCAGGACCGCCGACGCATCGCCGCCCTCGACTTCCTCCACCGGCTCGAGCACGACGCGGTGCACCAAGGTCGGCAGGAACGCCGCCTTGAGGTCGTCGGGCGTGACGAAGTCGCGGCCGGCGAGCGCCGCGCGCGACTTGGCCAGGCGCAAGAGCGACAGGCCGGCGCGCGGTGAAGCGCCCAGCAGCAAGGCGCTGCTCTCGCGCGTCGCCGAGAGCAGGCGCACGACGTAGTCGGCGAGCAGCGCGTCGACGCGCACCAGCCGCGCCACGCCCGCGATCATCGACAGGATCTCCTGGGCTCCGCTCACCGCGCGCACGCCCAGATCCGCGGGCCTGGACAGGGGCGAGCGCGCGTGCACCGCCAGCAGCAGTTGCGCCTCGACCTCCGGCCGCGGGTAGCCGACGCGCAGTTGCACCAGGAAACGATCGAGCTGCGCTTCGGGCAGGCGGTAGGTTCCCTCCTGCTCGATCGGATTCATCGTGGCCAGCACCAGGAAGGGCCGCGGCAGCTCGCGCCGCGTTCCGCCCTCGGTGGTCGCGCCCTCCTGCATCGCCTCCAGGAGCGCCGATTGCGTCTTGGCCGGCGCGCGGTTGATCTCGTCGCACAGCACGACCTGCGCGAACACCGGCCCGGGCTGGAATTGGAACGCGCCCTCCGCGGGGTGGAACACGCTGGTGCCGGTGACGTCCGCGGGCATCAGGTCGGGCGTGAACTGGATGCGCGAAAAGCTCAGGCCCAGCGCGGTGGCCAGGCTGCGCGCGAACAGCGTCTTGGCCACGCCCGGCGGACCTTCGAGGAGCACGTGGCCCTCGGCCAACAGCGCGGCGATCGAGAATTCCACTTCGCGGTCCATGCCCCAGACGGTGCGCGCGACCTCGGCGCGCACGCGCGCATGGAACTCGTGCGCGCGCTCGATCGTGCGCGCATCGGATGCGAGCGGATTCGTGTCGATTTCGGGGCTGCTCATCGGTGCTCGGCTCCTGCGGAAGGGTAACTGGGGTGCGCGCCTGCGCGCGCGCGAGTTCGAGCGGCGCCCGAAGGCTGCGCGCCCATGACCTGCAGCTCGAGCTCGCGCAGCTCGAGGTCGAAGCGCTCCAGCTCGGCGGCGCGCTGCGGATCGCGCGCGCACAGCAGCTCCACCCAGCGTTGCGGGTCGCTGCCCGGAGCCGCGCGCTGGGCCCAGGCGGCCGCCGCTTGCGGACCGGACGCGGCGGCGAGCGATTGCGCCGCCGGGATGCCCGCGCGCGCGCCGACGCGGCGCAGCGTGCCGCGGCGCAGCTGTCCGGCGATCATGTCGTAGCGCTTGGCGCGCTGCAGCAGTCGCCCGCGGGCCAAGGTGCGCGTCAGCGGCGACATGCCCGCGGGCGGCGGCGCTTCGAGCGGGATCTCGCGCGCGCCGAAGGAGCGCCACAGCGCGAGCAGCGCCAGCGCGGCGAAGGCCAGCGTGAAGGGCAGGGCGCGCGGCGCGAGCGCGAGCTCGAGCAGCGTCGGCGCGCCGCCGCCCAGTCCGGTGAACTCGTCGAGGTGGATCGTGCCCGCGCGCGGGCCGCGCTCGGCCAGCCGCACCGCGAGCACGGCGTGGTCGTGGCGCGCCAGGCGCTGGTTGTCGAACATCGAGCCGCCGAGCACGAGCAGCAGCGCGCCGCGGCCGATCGGAACCTCGAAGCCGAGCGCGCGGTCCTGATCCGTGTCGAGCAAGCGCACTCCGTCGGGCACGCTCTCCAGGCCCAGCAGCTGCGTGCTTGCGTCGACGGCGAGGCTCAGCTGCTCGCCGTCGACCCAGCTCGCGCCCTGCGCCGCCTCCGTTCGCTCCTCGCCGGGAGCTTCCAAGCGCAGGTGCTCGAGCTCGATGAAGCCGAACTCCTGGGCGAGCCGGCGCAGCTCGGCGTCCTCGTGCAGCTCGACGATCACGTTCCCGCCCTGCGCCGCGAAGCGTCGGTAGTGCTGCGGGTTGCTCCAACCGCGGGCCAGCGCATCGCGCAAGGGCTCGTCCTGCGCGGCCTCGTCCTGCTCCGCGCCCGCGAAGGGCGGCGGAAGCTGCGCCAGCCAGAGCGTCCCGGGAAAGGGCGGCAGCGCGCCTGGGCGTCCGCTCCAGCGCTCGACGGAGAAATCCGCCGCCTGCAGCAGGCGCAGCAGCGCCAGACGGCCCTGGTCGCCCGCGGAATCCACGCCGCGCTCGCGCGGAGCTGCTTCGCCGGGCGAGAGCATGCGCGCGATGCCGAACAGCACCAGCAGCGCCAGCAGCCCGAAGGCGAGCGCCCTGGAATTCACGCGGCGACCCCCTGGCACAGGCCTTCGAGGCGATCGAGGTGCTCGTCGCTCACCGCCCGGCCGCCGTAGACCAGGCCGTCGAGTTCGCGCACCAGGGGCGCGAGGCTCTCGCGCAGCTCGAGGCTGTGCGCGCCGCGCGCCACCAGCTCCTGGTTGGTCCACGACTCCCGGAACTCCAGGTCGCCGCGCCGCGACAGGCCGACCACGTAGGCTGCGAAGTACAGGCGCAGCGCGCCCAGGCGTTCGCCGGCCAGTCGGGCGGCGCGCGCGCGGCTGAGCAATTCCTCGACGCGCTCGCGCACCCCGCCGGCCGGGCCCGCGCCGCTGCTCGCGCGCCGGCGGCCCAGGTCGATCTCGCGCACCAGGAGCCAGAGCAAGACGAGCACCACGATCGCGGCCACGGCGTAGAGCAGGTAGTGCCAGGGCAGATTGCCCGCGCCGACCCAGTCGCTGAACCGGCTGTCGAGGTCGAGGCGTTCCAGCCAGCGCGTGAACCAGCCGCGCTTCTGCTCCGAGGGGTCGAGTCCGTCGACGATCTCCTGCGCGCGCGCGTGGATCCACTCGGCCGCTCGCGGGTCCTGCGCGCGCACGGCTAGCGTCCGCCTGCGTGCGCGGCCTGCAGACGCTCCAAGCGCATCGCGAGGTCGAAGCCCTCGGAGCGCACGCGGCAATCCAGGTAGAAGACCGTGGCCACGATCGCCCACGCGGCGGTCGAGATGGCGAACAGCAGCGAGCTCACGACGACCTGCGCCAGCGCGAAGCCGCCGGCCGGGATGCCCGCGTCGAGCGCCCACTCCAGCGTCGAGGGCTGGTCGAGCCAGATCACGATGCCGTCGTAGGGCAGCTTGATCAGCAGCGCGCAAACCGTCAGGCCCAGCCAGCGCAGGAACTGCTTGCCGACCAGCTGCTGCGAACGCCGCAACGAGGCGATCGGCCCGCTGCCTTCCAGGACCAGGGCCGCGGGTGCCGCCGACCACAGGAAGGTCAGGTAGATGCCCGGCACCAGGCAGCAGAACATCCCCAGCGAGGTGCCGATGGCGACCAAGGTCGTCGACAGCAGCAGGGCGGGCGAACGCCGCAGCGCGACGATCAGGGCTCGCCCCGCGCCGAGCCGGCGTCCCTGCAGCTCGGCGTAGATCACCTGCAGCACCAGCGCGACCGAGAGCGCCTGCACGCAGGAATTCGCGAACACGCCGAACAGCCACTGCGCGCTCTCGTCGGCCCAGGCGCCGCTGCCCAGCAGCACCCAGACGCTGCGCACCGGCAGCCACAGCAGGAAGGCCAGGCCCACGGCGGGGAGCATGCGCGCGACGAACAAGTCGACCGCCAGGTCGAGCAGTTCGCCGACCGAACGCGCGTGCATCGGCCACTCGCGGGTCTCGCGCGCATCGGGCGCGGGCGCAGGCTCGCCGCCCTGGAGCGTCTGTGTCGTGTGGACCTGCATTCCGCGGGAAGCCTGGGCGCAGTCTCGCTCGCGCCCCGCCCGCTGTCCACCGCGCGCCGCGCGGGTGGCTACAAGTTGCCCAGGCGGATCGCGCCGGTCGGGCAGTTGCGCGCGCAGGCGTGGTCGCGCGTGCACTCGTAGTTCGAGCGCTTGCGCACCGTGGCCAGCTGGCCGCGCGCCGAAAAGGCCTCGGTCTCGCAGACCGCCTCGCACAAGCCGCAGCCGATGCACAGCAGCGGGTCGAGGCGGATGCTGACGAAGTCGCGCGGCGTCACCGGGCAGGCCAGCCCCTCGACCACCGAGGGTTTGACCCACTCGCGGGTGGCGGCGTGCGAACTGAGCACGCGAATCGCCTCGTCGTAGCCGCGCTGGACGATGTCGCCGACGTCGTCGAAGTCGAAGCGCGCCAGGTGGCCGACCTTGGGCTGGATCAGCGCGGTGTGGTAGTCGACGTGCATGTGCAGCGACTGCTCGACGATCACCTCCTCGGCGATCTCGAAGGCGCGGAACAGCGTGCTGGCGACGCGGCTCTTGTAGTTGGGCGTCTTGTAGGTGGACTTGATCGACAGGTCGACGGCGATCACGAGTTCCGGCCGCAGGGTCTTCGCGAAGCGCAGCGGCACCGCGTCGACGATGCCGCCGTCCATGTAGTGCCAGCCGTCGCGCTCGTAGGGCTCGAAGATGCCCGGCAGCGCGCAGGAGCTGTACACGGCGTCGACCAGCGATACCCGCTCGAAGCCGGGCGTGCCCCAGAAGACGCTGCCGCCGTTCTCCAGCCGCACCGCATTGCAGTAGAAGGGCACGCGCATGCCGGCGAACTCGACCTTGGGCAGGATCTCGCTCAGCCGTTCCCGGAACAAGTCGCCGCGGTACATGCTCGGCGCGCGCACGCCCTTGAGCAGGAACTTGATCACGTTGAGGCGGAAGTAGTCCTCCTTGTGCAAGCCGCGGATGATCTCCTCCATGCGCGGCACGCTGAAGCCGCCGGCCGCCATCGCGCCCACCAGGCTGCCGATGCTCGTGCCGATGATCGCGTCGTACTCCAGGCCCAGCGTCTGCATCGCCCGCAGCACGCCGACGTGGGCCATGCCGCGCATGCCTCCCCCACCCAGGACCAGGACGGTGCGGGGACGACGGTGGTTGACGAACCCCTGGGGTAGCTCTTGCGGGCCTGCGATGGACATGTGCGGAACCTAACCCATCGGCGCAGCGGGACGGGCACGCGAGTGAAGCTCCGGCGGGCCTCCCGAATCCTGGAACGCGGGCGCGAGTCGGCTGCAGCCTGCCGCCGGAAAACTCCGAAAGCCGTGCGGAGCGACGACTGCGGGCTTGAGCGGGACCTCGCCGGGCTGCAACTTGTGCGCATGTCGACCCCCGCGGACCGATCGCGCCCATGAGGAGCCCCAGCCCCTGGCAGCGACTCTCCCGCAGCTCGGCCGCTGAGTTGCGCTCCCTTCAGGACCGCGCCCTCGCCCGCCTGGTCAACGAGGAGCTGTACCCCTTCTCGCCGCACTACCGGCGCGTCTTCGACGCGGCGCGCGTCGATCCGCGCTCGGTGCGCGGCGTCGCCGACCTGGCGCGCCTGCCGCTGACCACCAAGCAGGACCTGATCGCCGCGCAGAAGGACCAGCAGCGCCGGACCGACTTCGTGTTGCAGCCGACGCCGGAGCGCATCCGCGCGCATTGGCCGCTGGCGCGCAAGCTGGCGCTGCTGCTCGGCGGTGCGCAGGCGCGCGAAGTGCTGCGCTACGCCTACACGCCGAATTTCTTGACCTTCACCACAGGCCGCTCCAGCGAACCGATCGCCTTCGCCTACACGCCGCACGACCTGGAAGTGCTCGGCGAGGCGATCGCGCGCATGTTCGACATCGCCGCGATCAACTCCAGCTCGGAGCGCGTGGTCAACCTGTTCCCCTTCGCTCCGCACCTGGCCTTCTGGGCGCTGACCATCGGCGGCTTCGCCACCGGGCGCATGGTGGTGCCCACCGGCGGCGGCAAGGTCATGGGCACCGAGGGCAGCCTGCGCCTGGTCGAGCGCATCGGCGCGACCGCGCTGGTCGGCACGCCGGGTTTCCTCTATCACATGCTGCGCGCGGCGCGCGAGGAGCAGCGCAACCTCTCCCAGGTCCACACCGTGGTGCTGGGCGCGGAAAAAGTCCCGCCGGGGCTCAAGCAGAAGATGCTCGAGGCGCTGCAGGCCTGCGGCGCGGGCAAGGTCACGATCCTGGGCACCTACGGCTTCACCGAGGCGCGCATGGCCTTCGCGGAGTGTCCGACGGCCTACGAGGTGTCCAGCGGCTACCACGTCTTCCCCGACCTCGGCGTCTTCGAGATCATCGACCCCAAGAGCGGCGAGGTGCTGCCGGAGGGCTCCGACGGCGAGCTGGTCTACACCGGCCTGACCGGGCACGGCACCTGCATCCTGCGCTACCGCACCGGCGACTTGTGCGTCGGCGGCATCACGCGCCAGACCTGCCCGCACTGCGGCCGCAACGTGCCGCGCATCGCCAGCGAGCTCAAGCGCGTCAGCGAGCAGCACGCGCTGAACTTGACCAAGATCAAGGGCACGCTGGTCGACCTGTCGAGCATGGGCAGCGTCCTGATGCAGATGCCCAGCGTCGAGGAATGGCAAGTCGTGATGCGCAAGAAGAACGACGACCCGCTCGATCTCGACGAACTCCAGGTGCGCTTCGCGCCGCGCGGCGGCATCGCGGTCGACGAAGTGGCCGAACAGATCCGCACCAAGATCCTCCAGGCGACCGAGGTCGCGCCCAACCAGGTGTCGGCGCACTCCCTGAAGGAGATGCTCGGCTACCTGGGGATGGAGACCGAGATGAAAGAGAAGCGCTACCTTGATCTTCGTCCCAAGTGAAATCATGGGCGGCGACGAGCCGCCCGAGCGCAAGCCGAACGAGCCGAAGGCCGCGCCGGCACAGCCCTCGCCGGAGCCCGCGCCGCCGATCCACCAGCAAGCGCCGGTGCAGCAGCCCGTCGCGCCCGTTGCGCCCGTCGCGCCGGCCGCCGCGCAGGCTGCGGCGCCGAGCCTCGATCCGCATCCGGAGCCGCTCCCCGCGCCCGCGATCCACGCCGCTCGCGCGCGGCCGCGCTGCGTGATCGCCGCCGGCCTGCGCCTGCCGCAGGCGCGCGCGGGAGGCGCGTTCAAGCGCGAGGACGCGGGCCACCTCGGCGCCGTGGTCGCGCGCGAACTGCTGGCGCGCGCCGGCGTGCGCGGCGCGCAAATCGACGAGGTGATCGTCGGCTGCGTCGGACCGCCGCAGGACCAGGCCAACGTCGGACGCGTGCTCGCGCTGCGCGCCGGCGTCCCGCAGAGCGTGCCCGCGCGCACCATCGGCCGCAACTGCGCCAGCGGCATGGACGCGGTGACCAGCGCCTGCGCCCTGATCGAAGCCGGTCGCGGCGACCTGTTCCTGTGCGTCGGCGTCGAGGTCATGAGCCAGTATCCGCTGACCTATGGCCCGCAGATGACCGCGATGTTCGAGCGCCTCTCGCGCGCCAAGAGCGTGCTCGAGAAGGTCGGCGCGCTGGCGAGCTTCAGGCCGCAGTTCCTCGCGCCGCGCGTGGCGCTGATGGAGGGCCTGACCGATCCGGTCAGCGGCATGATCATGGGACGCACCGCGGAACTGCTCGCCCGCGACTTCTCGATCACGCGCGAGGCCGCGGACACCTTCGCCTGCGAAAGCCACCGCCGCGCCGCGCGTGCGCGCGACAGCGGCCGCCTCGGGCGCGAGATCGTCCCGCACCTGCCGCTGGGCGCGAAGCCGGGCGACAGCTCGCTGCAGCACGACGACGGGATTCGCGACGGACAGAGCGTCGAAGGCCTGGCCAAGCTCAAGCCCTACTTCGAGAAGCCCGACGGCATCGTGACCGTCGGCAATTCGTGCGGGATCACCGATGGAGCGACGGCGCTGTTGATCAGCACGCCCGAGCGCGCGCGCGAGCTCGGGCTGGCGCCGCTGGCGGAGATCCGCTCCTGGGCCTGGGCCGGACTCGATCCCTCGCGCATGGGCCTGGGCCCGGTCTTTTCGAGCGCCATCGCGCTCGAGCAGGCGGGAATCGCGGTCGGAGACCTCGACGCGATCGAGATCAACGAAGCCTTCGCCGCGCAGGTGCTTGCGTGCGCGCAGGCATTCGCCAGCGACGCCTTCGCGCGCGAGCACCTGGGCCGCTCGAGTCGGCTCGGCGAGCTCGACCCGAGCCTGCTCAACAAGAACGGCGGCGCGATCGCGCTCGGCCATCCGGTCGGCGCCAGCGGCGCGCGGCTCCTGCTGACCGTCGCGCACGAGCTGGCCGTGGTCGACGGCGAACTGGGGCTGGCCAGCCTGTGCATCGGCGGCGGCCAGGGCGGCGCGGTCGTGCTGGAAAGGAGCGCGCGGTGAATCCCCGCTTCCAGTCGCTGATGCCGGCCGACGCGCCCGCCGAGGGCGCCTGCGTGCGCATCGAACGTCCCGAGCCGGGCATGGCGCGCCTGGTGCTGGATCCGCCGCACCGCAAGTTGGCCGTGCTCGACCTGGCGCTGATGCGCGACCTCGAGCGCGCGCTCGACGTGCTGGCCACCGACGACGGCCTGCGCGCGCTGGTGGTCTGCGGGCGCGAGCCGACCTCCTTCGCCGCGGGCGCGGACCTCGAGGCCCTGGTGCGCATCGAGGATCAAGCGCTGGCGCGCGAGCTCGGCCGCTATGGCCAGTCGGTGTTCCAGAAGCTCGCCGCGCTGCCCGCGTTCAAGGTCGCCGCGGTCGGCGGCCCGGTGCCCGGCGGCGCCTTCGAGCTCGCGCTGGCCTGCGACCGCATCGTGCTCGCCGACCACCCCAGCTCGCGCATCGGCCTGCCCGAAGTCCTGCTCGGCATCCTGCCCGGCTGGGGCGGCTCGCAGCGCCTGCCGCAGCGCATCGGCGTGCCCGCGGCGCTCGAGGCGATCCTCGCCGGAAGGCTCTACGATCCGCGGCGCGCGCTGCGCACCGGCCTCGTCGATCGACTGACCTGGCCGGAGTACCTGCTGCGCGTCGCGGGCGAGATCGCCAGCGGCCGCATGCGCTGCACGCGTTTCGAGCGCGGCGCTTGGAGCTGGATCGTCGACCGCAATCCGCTGGCGCGCGCGATCATCCGCCGCAAGGTCACGGCCGAAGTCATGAAGAAGACGCGCGGACATTATCCCGCGCCGCTGGCCGTGATCCCGCTGGTGCTCGCGGCGCCGTCGACGCCGATCGAGCAGGGCCTGGAACGCGAAGCCGACGCGCTCGCGCGCCTGATGGTCAGCGTGGAGTGCAAGAACCTGGTGACGATCTTCCGCCTCTCCGAGGACGCCAAGCGCCTGGGAAAACTGCCCGACGGCGGCAGCGCGCGCGAGCTGCGCCAGATCGGCGTGGTCGGCGCGGGCGTGATGGGCGCGGGCATCGCCAGCGTGGCCGCGAGCAAGGGCGTCGACGTGCGCCTGGCCGACGTCGAGCGCGGGCCGCTGGACAAGGCGCTGCTCGCGCACCGCGCCGCGGTCGAAAAGGACGCGCGCCGCCGACGCGCGCCGCGCAGCGAGAGCAACGCCGCGATCGACCGCCTGAGCGTCGGCACCGGCCTGGCGGGCTTCAACGCCTGCGAGCTGGTGATCGAGGCGGTCGCCGAGCGGCTCGAAGTCAAGATCAAGGTGCTGGGCGAGCTCGCCCAGGGCCTGGCGCCCGACGCCGTACTGGCCACGAACACCTCCTCGCTCTCGGTCGACGCGATCGCCGCGGGGGTCAGCGGGCCCGAGCGCGTGGTCGGCATGCACTTCTTCAATCCGGTGCCGCAGATGCCTTTGGTGGAGATCGTGCGCGGCGCGAAGACCTCGCCCGAGGTGCTGCACGCGGTCGCGCGCCTGGCGCTGAAAATGGGCAAGACGCCGGTGATCACCGGCGATCGCCCGGGCTTCGTGGTCAACCGCCTGCTGGGCCCCTACCTGGACGAGGCGGCGCGCCTGTTCGAGGCGGGCGTGGCGCCCGAGCGCATCGACCAGGCCGCGCGCGACTTCGGACTGCCGATGGGACCGCTCGAACTGCTCGACGAAGTCGGCTTCGACATCGCCGCGCACGCCGCCGCGTCCCTGGAGCAGGCTTTCGGCAGGCGCATGCAGTGCTCCGAGCTGTTGAAGCGCCTGGTCGACGCCGGATTGAGGGGCAAGAAGACCGGCGCGGGCTTCTACGTGCACAGCGCCGCGGCGCGCGACGGCGTGCGCGTGGTCAATCCCGACGTCGCGCGCATGCGCCCGCCCGCCAGCGGCGTGGTCACCGACTTCGGCGAGCAGGTGATGCTCGACTACATGTTGATGGCGATGCTCAACGAGGCCGCGTTCGCGCTGGAGGAAGGACTGATCGCGGGGCCGCGCGAACTCGATCTCGCCACGGTCTTCGGCATGGGCTTCCCGCCTTTCCGCGGCGGCCTGCTGCGCTGGGCCGACAGCCTGGGCGCGCGCGACGTGCTCGGCCGACTGCAGCGCATCGCCGCCGCGCCTGACATCCTCGCGCGCAGCAACGGCTCGGAGCGCTTCAAGGCTGCGCCGCTGCTGCGCCGGCTGGCGGAAAGCAACGGGAAGTTCCACGCCGCGGGCGCGTGAGGCCTACTCGGCGATGCGCGCGAGCGCCTGGATCCAGCGCGGGTGCGCGTTGAGGCAGGGCAGCAGTCGCAGCTCCGCGCCGCCGCCGGCGATGAAATCCGCGCGCAGCCGCTGGCCGATCTCCTCGAGCGTCTCGAGGCAGTCGGCGGCGAAACCCGGGCAGGCGACCAGCACGCGCGGCTTGGTCCTGGCCAGCCGGGGCACGAAGCGGTCGGCGGCGGGCTCGAGCCAGCGCTGCGGACCGAAGCGCGATTGCCAGACCAGCGACCACTGTTCGTCGCCGAGCTGCAGCTCGCGCGCGAGCAGCCGCGCCGTGGCCAGCGACTGCTGCGCGTAAGGATCACCGCGCTCCACGTAGCGCACGGGCAGGCTGTGGAAGCTCCACACGTAGTGGTCGACCGGCGCGAGCTCGACGCTTTCGCGCACGCTCGCCGCCAGCGCCGCGATGTAGCCCGGATCGGCGTGGTAGTCGCGCACGGGATCGAGCTGCATCGGCCGCGCGAGGCGCGCGTTGATCGACTGCGCCGCCTCCAGGATCGATCCGCTGGTGGTCTCGCTGAACTGCGGAAACAGCGGCAGCAGGCGCACGCGCTGCACGCCGTCGCGCGCCAGCGATTCGAGCGCGCTCGCGAGCGAGGGCTGGCCGTAGCGCATGCCGAGCTCGACGCGCGCCTCGCCGCCGAGCGCGGCGCGCAGCTGGTCGCGCAGCGCGAAACCCGCTGCGATCAGCGGTGAGCCCTCGGGCGTCCAGACGCTGGCGTAGGCCTTGGCCACGCGCGGACTGCGCCGCGGCAGGATCAGGCGCTTGCGCAGCAGGTCCCACAGCCACGGGTTCAAGTCGACGACGCGCCGATCGGAGAGGAACTCCTCGAGGAACTCGCCCACCGCCGCCGCGTCCGGCGCCCTGGGCGAGCCGAGGTTGACCAGGAGCACGGCGCTACGCGGGGCTTGCATGGTTGTCGATACGATCTTCTTCGAAGTCCAACGTTGCAAGCGAGCACGAAGCGCAGGATCGCCGCGCCTGCGCGCAAGAATCTCGCGCGCATGACGCCGCGGTGACAATCGCCTCCGCGACGCGCACGATGCTCGCTTGCGATCGAAGGCCGAGACGGCGCAACAGGCGCCGTGGAAACCCGCAGGCGCCGTGGAACGCATCGCAATCGCCGGACTCTCGCTGCGTCAAGTGGACGTGACGACCCTGGAGCACGCCAAGCGCGCTGCCGCCGACGCGGGCCGTTTCGCGCGCGAGGTCGCCGACGAATTGGGCGCTTCCGAGCTGGTCGTGCTCTCGACCTGCAACCGGCTGGAGATCGTGTTCGCGCGCGAGGAAGGCCATCTGCCCTGCGAGCAGGACCGGCGCACGCTGCTGCGCTTGCTGGCGCTGGACGCGCAGGCGCAGGCCGCGTTGGCCTTCGAATCGGGGCTCGCCGCCGCCTCGCGGCTGTTCCGCGTGGTCTGCTCCCTGGATTCGCTGGTCGTCGGCGAGGACCAGATCCTGGCCCAGGCGCGCGCGGCGTTCGCGCACGCCGAGGCGCAGGGCATGTGCGGGGCGCTGCTCACGCCGCTGTTCCAGCGCGCCTTCCAGGTCGGCAAGGAAGTGCGCACGAAAACCGCGCTCGCGCGCCATCCGGTCTCCGTGGTCAGCCTGGGGATGGAGCATCTCGCCCAGCGCTTGGGCCCAGGCGAACGCGAGATGTGCGTGCTCGGCGCGGGGCACATGGCGCGCCTGGCGGTCGTGCACGCGCGCGAAATGGGCTTCCGCGTGCACACGATCGCCAGCCGCAGCGCGGCCTCCGCGCAGGAGCTGGCCTCGAGCATCGGCGCGCGCGCCGCCAGCGTCGAGGAGTTCCTGCACGAGGGCGAGGCGCTGCACGCGCTGGTCAGCGCCACCTCGGCGCCCGGCCTGGTGCTGCGCGCCGCGCAGCTGCTGGCGCTGGCCGAACGCGGCGGCGGCCGGCGCAGGCTGCACGCGCTGGACCTGGCCATGCCGCGCGACCTGGAGCCCTGCGCGGACTCTCGCGTCGAGTTGATCGACCTCGACACGCTGCGCGCGCGCGCCGAAGACAACCGCAAGGCCCGCGAAGCGGCGGCGCGCGAGGCGCAGCAGCTGATCGAGCACAAGCTCGCCAGCCTCGAGCACGCCGCGCTCGACCGCCGCTCGGCCGCCACCGTCGCCGAGGTGCATGGCGCGACGCGCGAGATCGTCGAGCGCGAGCTGGGCGAGCTGTGCCAACCGCGTTTCGCCGCGCTCTCCGCCGAGCAGCGGCGTGAGGTCGAACACTGGGCGCGCACGGCCTTCGGCCGCCTCGAACACGCCCCGATCCGCGCGATCAAGCGCTGGCTCGAGGAACACCGTCCCTCGCAAGGTGAAGCATGAAACTGCGCATCGGAACCCGCGGCTCGGAGCTCGCGTTGTGGCAGGCGCGCCACGTGGCGGCGCTGCTCGCGCCGGAGGCGCAATGCGAGCTGATCGTGCTGAAGACGCGCGGCGACTTGATCGACGACGTGCCGCTGCAATCGCTCGAAGGCAAGGCCTTCTTCACCGGGGAGATCGAGCAGGCGCTGCTGGAAAGACGCGTCGACCTCGCGGTGCACAGCCACAAGGACCTGCCGACGCAGATGACGCCCGGCCTGTCGATCGCCGCGATCCCCGCGCGCGCCTCGGCGGCGGAACGGCTGCTGGTTCGCGAAGCATCGCTGCACGAGCAGGGCCTGTTCCTGCCGCTGCGCGAGGGCGCGATCGTGGGCACGAGCTCTCCGCGCCGTGCGGCGCAGCTCGCGCTGTTGCGGCCGGATCTGCGCACGCTCTCGCTGCGCGGCAACGTGCCCACGCGCGTGGCGCGGCTGCGCGAGGGCCGCTACGACGCGATCGTGCTGGCGGCCGCGGGACTGGATCGCCTGGGCCTGGACCTGCGCGGCTTGCACACGCAGGACCTCGAGCTGCGCCACTTCGTTCCCGCCCCGGCGCAGGGCGCGCTGGCGATCCAGATTCGCGAGGGCGATGCAGGCTTGCGCGAGCTGTTGCGCCGTCGCTTGCATGACGAGGGCTGTGCGCAGGCCGTCGAAGCCGAACGGCGCCTGCTCCAACGCGCTGGAGGCGGCTGCAACTTGCCGCTCGGCGCCGCGATCACGGGAGACGGCCCCTACCGCGCCTTCGTGTTCCTGGGCGCCGGCCACCCGCGCGCGCAGGATCGCTCGCGCTGGGCCGAGGCCGAGGCGCACACGGCCGCTGCCGCCGCGGATGCGGCTTTCGCGAAGCTCGGCGAGCGCGCGCACCACGGCGGCCCGCTGGCCGGCTGCAGCATCGCGATCTCCGGCTCGCGCGCGGCCGCGGAGGACTACCGCGAGCGGCTGGAATCGCTCGGCGCCCAGGTGGCCATCGAGGAAGTGATCCGCTTCGAGGATCTGCCCGAGACGCGCTTGGTGGAGCGCGCGGCCGCGCTGCGCGCGGGCGAGGCTCTGGCGATCACCAGCCGCGAGACGGCGCGGCGCCTGGCCGGGCTGCGGCTCGCACCCGGCGTGCTCGTCGCCGCCGTCGGCTCGGGCAGCGCCGCTGCGTTGCGTGCGGTCGGACTCGAGCCCGGACTGGTCGGCGAACACGGCGGCGCTGCGCTCGCTGCGCAGCTGGCACAGGCGTCGGTCACGCGCGTGCTGTTCCCGTGCGCCGCGCAGACCGCGGGCGAGCTCGAGCACGAGCTGGAGACGCATGGTGTGCCCTTCGAACGTCTGCCGCTGTACCGCACGCTGGCTCATGCGCCGTCCGAGATGTGCACGCAAGCCCCGATCCGCATCCTGCTCAGCGCCTCCTCCGTGCAGGCCGCCGCCGCGCTGCTGCCCCGAAGTTGCGCCAGCGTGAACATCGTGCTGGGCCGGCGCGCCGCGCAGGCCTGCGCCGAAGTCGGCTGGACGGCGCAGGCCGCCGCCAGCCCGCGTCTGGAGTCCGTCGTCGAATCCGTGGTCAGAGTCCACCAAGCAGGGAAGATCCCGACATGATCCGCCGTACCCGTCGATTGCGCCGCAGCGCCGCGCTGCGCGATTCGCTGGCCGAAACGCGCTTGTCCGCCGCCGCGCTGGTGCAGCCGCACTTCATCCTCGCCGAGGCGCGCGCGCAGAGCGCGATCGACTCGATGCCGGGCATCTCGCGCATGGGCATCGAGCCGCTGCTGGAGCGCGTGGGGCTCGACCTGGACCTGGGCATCACCAACGTGCTGCTCTTCGGCCTCGCCGACCACAAGGACGCGCGCGCCTCGGCGGCGGTGGAGGCGGACGGCCTGGTGCCGCGCGCGGTGCGCGCGCTGCGCGAGCGCTTCGGCGAGCGGCTGACGATCATCACCGACGTGTGCCTGTGCGCCTACACCGACCACGGCCACTGCGGCCTGCTGCACGAGGGGACCGTGCTCAACGACGAGAGCCTGCCGATCCTCTCCGCCATGGCGGTGGCGCACGCGCGCGCCGGCGCCGACGTGGTCGCGCCCAGCGACATGCTGGACGGCCGCGTGGCCGCGATCCGCGCCGAGCTCGACCGCGCCGGCTGCTCGATGACCGCGCTCTTGTCCTACTCGACCAAGTTCGCCTCGGGCTTCTACGGACCGTTCCGCGAGGCCGCCGACAGCTCGCCCAAGAGCGGCGACCGGCGCGCGTACCAGATGGATCCGCGCAACGGCCGCGAGGCGCTGCTCGAGAGCCTGATCGACGAAGACGAAGGCGCCGACATGCTGATGGTCAAGCCCGCGCTGGCCTACCTCGACGTGATCGCCGCGCTGCGCGCGCGCAGCCTGCTGCCGATCGCGGCCTACAACGTCTCGGGCGAATACAGCATGGTCAAGGCCGCCGTCGCGCGCGGCTGGATCGACGAGGCGCGCGTGGTGCGCGAAGTGCTCTGGGGCCTGACGCGCGCGGGCGCCGACCTCCTGATCAGCTACCACGGCCGCGAAGCCCTGGAAAAAGGATGGCTGCAATGAACGACCTGCTCGCGCGCGCGCGCCGTGCCATGCCCGGCGGCGTCTCCAGTCCCGTGCGCGCCTTCGGCGCCGTGCGCGGCGATCCGCCTTTCGTGGCCCGCGGCGTGGGCGCCTCGATCTTCGACGTCGACGGCGGCGAGTACGTCGACCTGCTGGGCTCCTGGGGTCCGCTGATCCTCGGCCACGCGCACCCCGCGGTACTGGAAGCGGTGGCGCGCGCCGCGCGCGACGGACTGTCGTTCGGCGCGACCTGCCGCGGCGAAGTCGAGCTGGCCGAGGCCGTGCTGGCGCGCTTTCCCTTCGCGGGCAAGTGCCGTTTCGTGTCCACCGGCACCGAAGCGGTCATGAGCGCGGTGCGCCTGGCGCGCGGCTTCACGCAGCGCTCGCGCATCGTCAAGTTCGAAGGCTGCTACCACGGCCACTGCGACCCCTTGATGGTCAAGGGCGGCTCGGGCCTGGCGACTTTCGGCGTGGCTTCCTCCGCGGGGATCCCGCCCGAGGTGGTGGCGATGACCGAGGTGCTGCCGCTCGACGACGAGGCGGCCGCCGAGGAGCTGTTCGCGCGCCGCGGGCACGAGATCGCGCTGGTCGTGATCGAGCCGCTGCCGGCCAACGCAGGCCTGCTGCTGCAGCGCGAGAAGTTCCTGCGCACGCTGCGGCGGCTGACGCACGAGCACGGCGCGCTCTTGCTCTTCGACGAGGTGATCAGCGGCTTCCGCGTCGCCCCCGGCGGCATGGCGCAGCGCCTGGGGATCGAACCGGATCTCGTCACGCTGGGAAAAATCCTGGGCGGCGGGATGCCGGTCGGAGCGTACCTTGCGCGCGACGAGATCATGCAGCACGTCGCTCCGCTCGGACCGGTCTACCAGGCCGGCACGCTCTCGGGAAACCCGGTCGCGATGGCGGCCGGGCTGGCGACGCTGCGCGAGCTCGATCGCGCCGGCAGCTACGAGAGGCTCGAGCAGCTTGGCGCGCAGCTGGAGGCGACGATCGATCGCGCGCTGAGCCGCGCGGGCGTCGCGCACGCGCTCTCGCGCATGGGCTCGATCCTGGGCGTGTGGATGCAGCAGGGGCCCGCGCCGCGCGCCTTCCACGCCATCGACCAGGCCGCCGCCGAGCGCTATGCGCGCCTGCACCCGCTGCTGCTGCGCGAGGGCGTGTGGATGGCGCCTTCGTATTTCGAAGTCTGCTTCGTCTCGCTCGCGCACAGCGGCGCGGACATCGAACGCGTCGGTCGCGCGCTCGATCGCGCTCTCGAGCAGCTTGCCGTCACGGTCCCATGATCTCCACGCGCCGACTGATGCAGTCCTACTGGGCCGTCGTCGGCCTGGTCCTGGTGTTGCTGGCCTGGTGGGCCGTGTTCTTCGTGCGCCAAGGCGATTACCTGACCACGCGCATCGCCGCCTCGGGGCAAGTGCTGACCGCGGGCGAGGAGGCCGCGGTGCGCGCGGCCGCCAGCGACACGCTGCGCATGTTCCTGGCCGAGGGGCTGTTCCTCGTGCTGCTGCTGCTCGGTGGCATGCTGCTGGTCGTGCGCTCGATGCAGCGCGAGCTGATGGCGCACCGCCAGCACAAGGACTTCCTTTCGGCGGTGACGCACGAGCTGCGTTCGCCGATCGCCTCGGCCAGCCTGTACGTCGAGAGCATCCTGCTCGGCCGCGCCGAGGGCGCCAAGGCAACGCGCTACCTGCACAGCGTCAAGCAGGACCTCGAACGGCTGCGCCAGCAGGTCGACGGTCTGCTGGCCGCGGCGCGCGTGCACCAGGCCCATCCCCAGCTGCAGCCGCAGGAGCTGGAGCTGTGCGCCCACGTGCGCAACACGGTCGCGCGCCTGGAGCAGGCCGGCCTGCCCGAGGGCACGCGCCTGGAATTCGAGGGCAAGCAGGAACTGCTCGCGCGCACCGACCCGCAGGCCGTGACCGCGATCGTCGAGAACCTGGTTTCCAACGCGATCAAGTACGGCGGCGAGCCCGCGCACGTCGTCGTGCGCGTCGATCGCCTGGACGCCCAGGCCGAACTCTCGGTGCGCGACTTCGGACCCGGCCTGCGCGGCGCCGACGCGCAGTCGATCTTCGAGCCCTTCGTGCGCGGCGTCGTGCACGAGCAGCGCATGCGCCCGGGCGTGGGCCTGGGACTGTTCATGGTCGCCGAGCTGGCGCGCGCGCTGGGCGGCAAGGCTCTGGCCGACGACCAGCCGCAAGGCGGCGGGTTGCGCATCCGCGTGCGTTTCCCGCTGTCGCCCCAAGGAGTTCGCGCGTGAGCAAGGAACGTCTGCTGGTCGTCGAGGACGAGGCGCACCTGGCCGAGGTCATTTGCGACAACCTCGCGCTCGAGGGCTACGAGGTCGCCGTGTCGGGCGATGGCGCGCAAGCGCTGGAGACGATCCGTCGCGAGCGGCCGGCGCTGGTGCTCTTGGACGTCATGCTGCCCAGCATGGACGGCTTCGAGATCTGCGAGCGCCTGCGCCGCGAGAAGAACGACGTGCCGATCCTGTTCTTGACCGCCAAGAGCTCCGCGGACGACCGCGTGCGCGGGCTGGAGCTGGGCGGCGACGACTACCTGGGCAAGCCCTTCGAGCTGCGCGAGCTGATCCTGCGCGTGCGCGCGATCCTCAAGCGCACGCAATGGTTCGCCGCGGCGACGGCGGACGCGCAGTCGCTGGTGCTCGGCGAGGCCAGCGTCGATTTCAAGAGCTTCACCGCGCACGTGCGCGGCAAGCCGCACGAGCTCTCCACCAAGGAGACGATGATCCTGCGCGAACTCGCCGATCACCCCGGCGAGGTCGTGACGCGCGCGCAGATCCTCGATCGCGTCTGGGGCTACGACGCCTTCCCCACCACGCGCACGGTCGACAACTTCATCGTGCGCCTGCGGCGCGTGCTCGAACCCGATCCGCAGAATCCGCGCTACATCCACACCGTGCGCGGCACGGGCTACCGATTGACACCATGAGCACCACGAGCACCGCCACGCGCCTGCTGGTCCGCGCCCTCGCCCGCGAACGACTGCCGCGACCGCCGGTCTGGCTGATGCGCCAGGCCGGCCGCTACCTGCCCGAGTACCGCGCCGTGCGCCAACAGGCCGGCGGCTTCCTGGAGATGATCCGCAGGCCGGAGTACGCGGCCGAAGTCACGCTGCAGCCGGTGCGGCGCTTTGGCGTCGACGCGGCGATCCTGTTCAGCGACATCCTGGTGCCGCTGGAGGCGATGGGCATGGAGCTGGTCTTCAACGATCAAGGTCCGCTGCTGCCCAAGCCGCTGCGCTCGCGCGCGCAGATCGACGGCCTGCGCCTGCCCGAACCCGCCGAGAGCATGCCCTACGTCGGCGAGGCGCTGCGCCTGGTGCGTCGCGGCCTGCCCGAGGAGACTGCGCTGATCGGTTTTTGCGGCGCGCCCTTCACGCTGGCCTCGTACGCGATCGAAGGCGGCACCGGCAAGACCTTCTCGCACTTGCGCGCGCTGATGTACCACGCCGAGCGCGACTTCGCGGCCTTGATGGACAAGCTCGCGGTCATGGTCGCGGCGCACCTGCGCTACCAAGCGGACAACGGCGCCGAGGTGCTGGTGCTGTTCGACACCTGGGCGGGAGCGCTGGGCGGCGAGGACTACCGCCGCTACGCCATGCCCTGGTCGCGGCGCGTGCTCGAACACTTGCCGCGCGGGATCCCGCGCGTGGTCTTCGCCGGGACCAGCGACCATTTGCTGGAGGACCTGGCCACGCTGCCCGCGGAATGCCTGGCGCTCGACCACCGCACTTCGCTCGATGCCGCGTTCCGCCGTTTCGGGGCGTCGCACGCGCTGCAGGGCAACCTCGATCCGGCCGTGCTGCTGGCGCCGCCCGACGAAGTCCAGCGCCGCACGCGCGCGCTGCTCGCCGTGGCTGCGGGACAGCCAGGGCACGTGCTCAACCTCGGGCACGGCGTGATCAAGGACACCGACCCGGCCTGCGTCGCGGCCTTCGTCGCGGCCGCGAAGGAAACTTCGCCGTGAGCGGCTTCGACGTCGACGACAAGACCCTGCTCGAGCTCTCCGGCCCGGGCCCGCGCTACACCTCGTACCCGACCGTGCCCGAGTGGAGCGACGACTTCGGCGAAGCGGCTGCCCGCGAAGCCTACGCACGCGCCGCCGCCGCGCCCGACGAGCCGCTCGCGGTCTACGTGCACATCCCCTTCTGCAGGCGTCTGTGCCTGTACTGCGGCTGCACGGTCGACATCACGCACCGCGAGGACCGCGTCGAGAGCTATCTCGGCGCGCTCGAAGCCGAGCTCGCCCTGGTCGCGCCGCTGCTCGGCGATCGACGCCGCGTCGTGCAACTGCACCTGGGCGGCGGCACGCCGACGCACCTGACGCCCGCGCAATTGCGGCGCCTGCTTTCCGCGCTGAGCGCGCACTTCGAGTTCGATCCGCGAGCCGAGATGAGCCTGGAGGTGCACCCGCACGTCACCTCGCACGAGCAGATCGACACGCTGGTCGAACTGGGCTTTTCGCGCTTTTCGCTGGGCGTGCAGGACCTCGATCCCGGCGTGCAGGCCGCGGTGCAGCGCTTCCAGACCACCGAGGAGACGCTCGACCTGGTGCAGCACTGCCGCGCGCGCGGCGCGGTTGGCGTCAACCTCGACCTGATGTACGGCCTGCCCGAACAAACGCAGGCGACCTTCGCGCAGACGCTGGACACCGTGGCCCAGATCCGGCCGGATCGACTGGCGGTGTACGCCTACGCGCACGTGCCGTGGCTGAAGCCGGCGCAGCGCAGCCTCGAGAAGTTCGCGCTGCCGGGTCCGCTCGAACGCGCGCGGCTCTTCGGGCTGGCGCTGGAACGGCTCGCCGCTGCGGATTACACCGTCGTCGGCTTGGACCACTTCGCGCTCAGCGAGGATGCGCTGGCGCGCGGGCTCTTCGACGGAACGCTGCACCGCAATTTCATGGGCTACACCACGAAGGCCGCGCCCGACATGCTGGCCTTCGGCATGAGCGCGATCGCCGACGTGGGCGGGGCCTTCCTCCAGAACGAGCGCACGACCAAGCTCTACCAGCAGCGCGTGCGCTCCGGTCGCCTGGCCGTCACGCGTGGCTTGCGCCGCAGCCGCGAGGACAAGTTGCGCGAGCAGATCATCCTGGCGCTGATGTGCCGCATGACGCTGGACCTGGATCAACTGGGCCGCGATCACGGCGAGCCGCTGCTCGCCGAGCGCATGGCCGGCGAACTGCAACGTCTGGAGCCGCTCGCCGCGCGCGGCCTGTGCGAGGTCGACGGCGCGCGCGTGCGCGTGCTGCCGCGCGGCCGGCTCTTCCTGCGGCACCTGGCGATGGTCTTCGACGAGTACCTGGCGCGGAAGAAGCCGAGCGGTCCGCGCTTCAGCCAGAGCGTGTGAGCGCATCCATGCAACGAGTCGAGTCCCTGGTCGTCGGCGCCGGCATCAGCGGCCTCGCTTTCGCGCACAGCCTCGGGCCCGACGCCGACGTGCTGGTCCTGGAAGCCGCGGACGAGGTCGGCGGCTGGCTGCGCACGCGCGCGGTCGAAGAAGCCCCGGGCGCGCGCTTCGAGGTCGGCGCCGAGGCGCTGCAGACCCAGCCACCGGGTGTGTCGGAGCTGTGCGCCTCGATCGACCTGCCGATCACCCAGGCGCCGAGCGCATCCTCGCAGCGCTACCTCGTGCACCGCGGCAAGCTGGTCGCGATCCCCCACTCGCCTCTGGGCCTGCTCAGCAGCGGACTCTTGTCGGCCACAGGCAAGCTGCGCGCGCTCAGCGAACGCGCGCGCAGACATGGCACGGAACTCGAAGGCTCGGTCGCCGATTTCGTGCGCGCGCGCTTCGGCCGCGAGGTGCTCGAATCCTTCGTCGACGCCTTCGTCAGCGGCGTGCACGCCGGCGATCCCGAGAAGCTCTCGCTGCGCGCGACCTTCCCCGCGCTGGCGAAGATGGTCGAGGAGCACGGCAGCGTCATGGCGGCGATGATGCAGCGCAAGGGCGAACATGCCTCGCTGTTCAAGCCCAGCGGCGGCATGCAGCGCCTGCCCGAGGCCCTGGCGCGCCGCTTGGGCGCTCGACTGCGCCTCTGCACGCCCGTGCTCTCGCTGCGCCGCGAGAGCGATGGATTCACGGCCGTGATCGCGTCGGGCGAAGTCCGCGCGCGCCGGCTCGCCGTCGCCACCGAAGGCAAGCGCGCGGCCCAACTCCTGGGCCCGATCGCGCCTGTCGCCGCGCGCGAATTGGGCGGCATGATCGGAGAGTCGCTGGTCTGTGTCCTGCACGGCTGGGAGCGCGACAAGGTCGAGCATCCGCTGGACGGTTTCGGATTCCTCGCCGCCTCGCGCGAGGGTCTGTTCACGCTGGGCACGCTGTTCTCGTCGACGATCGCGCCCGATTGCGCGCCGCCGGGACAGGTCGTGCTGCGCACGCTGATGGGCGGGGCGCGCCGGCCCGAGCTGGTCGACGCCAGCGACGCCGACCTGATCGCGCGCGCCATGTCCGAGAATTCGAAGCTGCTCGGTCTACGCGCTGCGCCGCTCTGGACGCGCGTGCTGCGCTACCGTGGCGCGATCCCGCGCTACGACCTCGACCACCCACGACGACTGGCGGCGATCGAAGCCGACGTGGCGAGCGTGCCCGCCCTCAGTCTGCTGGGCAACTCCCTGCGCGGCATCGGCGTGAGCACGCTGGTTCCGCGCGCGGCCGAACTGGCCGTTCTCAGGGCTTGACGTCGAATCCCGCCCCACTGGTCGACACCGGGTTGTGCCCGTAGAAGATGATCGCCGCGAAATCGAGGCGGCTGCCGATCAGCGGGGCCATGTCGATGGCGCGGGTCTGGAATCCGGCGAGCGCTCGGCCGTTGGCGTCGAGCACCGACTGCGAGTTCGGCAGCAGAACGCTGTTCGCCTGGCGCACGGCGATGCGGAAGTACTTGTCGAAATTCAGCGGCAGCTGCGTGCCCATGAACACCGTGCCGGGCTGCGAGCCCTGGCCGCTGGCGAGCAGCCAGTAGCTGCGACCGGCCGACGCCGCGCCGAGATTGAACGTGAACGGCACCAAGTCGCCCTGCGCCGCGGAAACCGTGTCGAAGCCGCAATGCAGGTCGAAGTTCGGGTCCACGCGCATCGTCAGATAGGGCGCCATGGTCGCCGCGCGCACGCCGTCGTCGACCTTGATGCTCCAGAGGTCCTCGCCGGGCAGCGTGCCCGCGCTGAGCGTGAAGCTGTAGCTGCCGTCGCCGTTGTCGACCACCGCGCCGGGCGTCGTCACCGCGGGCGCGCCCGAGGTGTTGAGCAGGCTCACGCTCGCGCCGCCGTGCGTGATCGGCTGGCCGTCGATGTCGAACAGCGTGACTTCGACGCTGGTCGAACTCAGTCCGTCGGCGGGCAGCGAATGCGCTCCGGCGCGAACCACCGATGCGCTGCCGTCGGGGTGGCCTTGCTGCGCGGTGCGGAACGCCTGGTACTGGCTGGCGAGCTGCAGCACCGGGTCAGGGTCGGTGAAGTTTCCGATGATGTTGAGATTCAAGAAGTAGCTGCCGCTGGCGCAGCCCACCGCGGTGTTGCACACGCCGTCGGTGTCGCCCAGGCGCGCATCGATCAGGCCACCGACGTGTGCGCTCTTGGTGAAGCTCGGCGGCGGCACGCCGCAGGAAGTGGGCGCGCTCGAACTGCACGAGCAGCGTCCATCGCCACCGAGCACGCGCGCCGCCTCCATCGCCGCCATGACCTTCTGGGTCAGGTCGCCGGGGTAGGCGAGGAAGGCGCTTTCGGCCGAGGTGATCACCTGGTTGCCGGTGAGCACGTTGCCTTGGATCGCGTAGCGGATCTCGCCGTCGATGCCGGTCACGCCGAACTTCGCGATGCCCGCGCCGGTGCCGGTGAAAGTCGCCGGTGCGTTCCACATGTCGACGATGCCGTACTGGCGCGTCTGGAAGGCGGGGTCGATCTGCTGCAGGATCCCCAGGATGCCTATCGGCGGCTGCGTGACCTTGAGACCGTTCCAGATCGCCAGCCGATTGAGGCCGCTGGAGTCGACGAAGGACTGCGCGCAGCCCGCGCCCTTGCCGACCACGACCACCGGCAGGAAGCGGCGCAGGTCGAAGCTGGTCAGGCAGGTCGCCGAGGAAACGCAGATCTCCTTGGTGCGCGTGTTGACCGCGATGATCGACCAGGTGGCGCCCGCGCTGCCGGCAAATCCCAGCACGAGCAGGGCGGCGAAGAGGGAGTGGCGGCGGAACGCGCGACGCGCTGTGTCGAGGAGCTTCATGGGCTCCAGGATAGCAGGCGCGCGCGAAATCAGCGGACCGCGGATGGAGCCCGCAGCGCGTCCTCCAGGGCCGTCGCGGAGTCGGTTTTCTCGTCCCGGTACTTCACGATCAGGGCGCAGTGCGCCTGCAGACCCTGGGCGCGACCCCAGGCCGAGGAAACCGGGCGCGTGCCGCTGACCACGACCGCGCGCTCGGGGATCTCCAGCGGCGCGGCGCGCGTGCCGCCGAGTTCGCGTTCGTGGACCAGGTCGAAGACGCGCGTCGAGGCGCTCAACACCACGCCGGCCGCGAGCACGACCTGGCGGCGCAACATCACGCCCTCGAAGACGCCGCAGTTGCCGCCGACGAAGACCTCGTCCTCGACGATCACCGGCCGCGCCTGCGCGGGTTCGAGCACGCCGCCGATCTGCGCGGCCGCGGACAGGTGCACGCGCTCGCCGATCTGCGCGCAGGAGCCGACCAGCGCGTGGCTGTCGATCATCGTGCCGGCGCCGACGTGAGCTCCGACGTTGACGTACATCGGCGGCATCGCGATCACGCCTGGCGCGAGGTACGCGCCGCGGCGCACGGAAGATCCGCCGGGCACGATGCGCACGCGATCGTCGAGCGTGAAGCGGCGTGCGGGCAGCGCGCGCTTGTCGAGGAAACAGCCCAGCGGATTGTCGAGCGGGTCGCCGTGCACGACGGTCTCGCTGGCGCGGAAGATCGCCAGCAGCTCGGTCTTGATCCAGGCATGGACCGTCCAGCTCCCGTCGCTCGCGCGCTCGGCCACGCGCAGCTCGCCGCGCTCGAGAGCATCGAGCAGTTCCTCGCCGCGCAAATTCGTGCTCATCGGTTCATCCCCGTTCCAGGAGTTCGCGCGCCGTGCGCACGTGGGTCGCTATCGCGGCTTCGAGCGCGCGCTTCTCCACGCACTCGTGGTCGGTGTGCGCGTCCTCGATGCGGCCGGGGCCGAAGAGCAGCGGCTTGCCCCAGCGTCGCAAGTGCGGCGCATCGGTGCCGAAAGCCACCGGGATCGCGCTCTCGCCCGCCGGCACGAGGAATTCGGTCGGACCGTAGTTCTTGAACGCGTGCTCGAGGCGCACGCGCTCGGAAAGATGCGCCTGGAGCTTGCGCTGCGTGATCTGCGGCGACTCGACCGCGCGCAGCAGGAGCGTCGCTTCGGCGTGCTCCGCGACCACGTTGGCGGCGACGCCGCCCGAGATCTCGCCGACGTTCAGGGAGCCGCGGCCGAGCAGCGGATGCTCGCCCCAGTCCTGCGCGAGCAGCCCGGACAGGCACTGCACCAGTTCGTGGATCGCGCTGGGCAGCTCGGTCTGCGAGCTGTGCCCGGCGACGCCGTGCGCGCACAGCCGCGCCTTGAAAATGCCCTTGTGCCCGCTGACGAAACGGTTGCCGGTGGGCTCGCCGACGATCATGTGCCGCGGCTTCCACGGGTCGGCCAGGCGGGCATCGGCGATCTGCGCGCCGAGCGAATCGGTTTCTTCGCCGACGGTGAACAGGAACCCGATGTCGGCGAGTCCCGCGTCGACGAGCTGCGCGCCGGCCTCGATCATCGCCAGCGCCTGCCCCTTCGCATCGCAGGAGCCGCGGCCGCGCACGAACTCGCGGTCCTCGCTCGGCGGCAGGAACGGCGGCACGGTGTCCAGGTGCGTGCAGAACACCAGGCGCGGCGAGCCCGCGCGCGCCAGCAGATTGAAGCGGCCGGGAGCCACGCTCTGGCGTTCGACCGAGAAGCCGCGCGCCACGAGGTAGCGGCCGAGCGCATCGCCATAGTCCGCCTCGCCGCCGGTGATCGACGGGATCGCGATCCAGTCCTGCAGGGTCTGCCAGTTCGAGGACATCAGCGTGCGCGCGCCCGGGGCGCGCTCATTCCACCGGCACGATCGTGACCAGCTTCGCGCCGCCGGCGACGGCCTCGCGCTCGCGCACGTGGATCAACTTGATCTTCCCCGCGGCGGGCGCGGCGATCTCGTTCTGCATTTTCATCGCTTCGAGGATCAGCAGCGGTTGGCCGGCCTCGACCACGTCGCCCTCGGCCACGATCAGCTTGACCACGATGCCGGGCATGATCGCCTTGACCAGTCCGCCGCCCTTCGAAGCCGCGCGCTCGGCCGCGTGGGCGGCGCGCTCGCGCTCGTCCTCGATCTCGACCGCGTAGAGGTGGCCGGCGATGACCACGGAGGCCTTGGCCATGTCGCCTTCGATCGAGACGCCGTAGCTCCGGCCCTCGGAGAGCAGCGCGACCTGGCCCAGCGTGTCGACCTCCTCGTAGGAGAGGTCGAGCGGCTTGCCGTCGACCGCGACCTTGAGCTCGCCGAGGCGCTCGACGACGTCGACCTCGTGCTGGCGGCCGTTGACTTGCACGTAGTACTTCAAGGCTTCACCTCGCGCGCGGGAGCGACGTGCGGCATGGCCTGGTGCGCCGGATAGGACGAGAGTCTCGAGCGGCTGCGTTCGAGCCAGTTGGTCCGCGACGAAGCCGTGGTCGCCAGCGCGCGGCGGCGCGACAGCAAGTGGCGGTGGATCGCCGCGACCGCGGCCACCAGCGCGTCGTGTCCGGTGCGCGGGCTGGACAAGTCCATGGTCGAGAGGAAGTGCGTGTCGAAGTCGCCTTTGCGGAAGCGCTCGTCCTCCAGGACCATCAGGGCCGCGGGCGCGCCGGTGCGCACGCCGCCGACGTTGAGCTCCTGCAGCGAACGCACCATGCGCTCGATCGCGATCTTGCGGTCGGGTCCCCAGACGATCAGCTTGGCCAGCATCGGGTCGTAGTTGAGCCCGACCTCCATGCCGCGATACAGCGCGGCGTCCATGCGCACGCCGGGCCCGCCGGGCGCGCGCAGGTTCTTGATGATCCCGGTCGAGGGCACGAAGTTGTTGAACGGGTCCTCGGCGTTGATGCGCACCTCGATCGACCAGCCCTTGGGCTCGATGTCCTTCTGCTCGAAGGCCAGCTTCTCGCCGGCGGCGACGCGCAATTGTTCGCGCACCAAGTCGACGCCGTAGACCATCTCGGTCACCGGGTGCTCGACCTGCAGGCGCGTGTTCATCTCCAGGAAGTAGAACTCGCCCTTGGACCACAGGAACTCGACCGTGCCCGCGTTCTGGTAGCCGACGGCGCGGCCGGCCTGCACGGCGATCGCGCCCATTTTCGCGCGCAACTCCGGCGTGACCACGACCGAGGGGGCTTCCTCGATCAGCTTCTGGTGGCGGCGCTGGATCGAGCACTCGCGCTCGCCGAAGTGCACGCCGTTGCCGTGCTTGTCGAACATCAGCTGCACCTCGATGTGGCGCGGCTCCTCCAGGTAGCGCTCCAGGTACAGCCGGCCGTCGCCGAAGGACGCGACGGCTTCGCCCGAGGCGGTGCGGAAGGCGCCGGCCATCTCCTTCTCGTTGCGCACGATGCGGATGCCCTTGCCGCCGCCGCCGGCCGCGGCCTTGATCGCGATCGGATAGCCGATGGTCTTCGCGGCGGCGAGCGCCTCGGCGACGTCGGCGACCGGATCGGTCAGGCCGGGCACGACCGGCACGCCGGCGGCCTTCATGTTGCGCCGCGAGGTGATCTTGTCCCCCATCGCGCGGATCGCGCTTGCCGGCGGCCCGATCCAGACCAGGCCGGAGTCGACGACTTTCTGCGCGAACTCCGCGTTCTCCGACAGGAAACCGTAGCCGGGGTGGATCGCCTGGGCGCCGCTGTCCTTGGCCGCGCGGATCACCTTGGCCATGTCCAGGTAGCTCTCGCGCGGAAGCGAGCCGCCCAAGGGCATCGCGCGGTGCGCCATGCGCGTGTGCAGCGCGCGGCGATCGAAATCGGAATAGACCGCCACGGTCTCGATGCCCATCTCGCGCGCGGTGCGGATGACGCGCAGGGCGATCTCGCCGCGGTTGGCGATCAGGATGCGTTGGAACATGTTCGGCACGGAGGGTCCTTCGGGTGCGAGGAGCCGGGGATTCTACGGACCGCGGAGGCCGCGGAGGAAGACGGGCTGCGCGGCCCGGGCCAGTTCTGCCGTTTTCCTGGAACTTCTCGTGGCCTTGGTGACGCTGGTCATGAACGGCCGCCGGGGTCCCGCTCCGGCACGACGGCGCCTACCGACTTGGGTTAGGATCGACCGCGCGGCGCATCAACGCACATCGGCGGGTGGTCGCTGGCGTGTTGGCTGGCGCGTCCACGGTCACGGGAGGACGCAGGCCATGCATCGAGTCGCTTCGCTTGGCGCGAATGTGGTTCTTGCGCTCGCTTGCGCGTGCGGGGCGCTCGCGTTCGCAGCGCAAGCTGGCGATGGCAAGCCTCCGGCAGAGCGGAAGGCGCGCTTGGACGTCCGCGTCGTCGCGGCGGAGGATTCTCGCGCGCTTCCCGGCGTGAAGCTCATCTTGGAACCCATCGCCGCGATCGAGGAATTACCCGATCTGGCGCTCGCGGTGGCGCTGGAGCGGATCGCCGTGCAACTCAACACCAGCGCGAGCGGCGAAGCCAGCTTCGAGGTGGAGGCCGGTCGCGCATACCGGCTGGTGGGCCTGCTGGAAGGGCCGGTCAACTGCTGGTTCCTGCGCACGGTCGGCGGCCTCGAGGCGGACGAGGTGCGGGAACTGCGCGTCAAGGTGCCGACGCGAGCCGAGCGACGCGTGAGCGGCCGCGTGCTGAGCGCTGGAGCGAAACGGCCGATCCCTGGCGCGCGCGTGCGACCGCTGCTCTTGGACGTGGCGCCCATCCGATTCGAACAGACGCACGCGCGCCGGTTGCTGCCTGGCACGACGACCGCTGACGACGGCTCGTTCTCCCTGCGGGTGTCCGACTGGTTCGCGGTCCAGCTGCTGGTCTCAGCACCCGAATGCGCGCCAGTCCAGGTGAGCATCCCCATGACCGAGCTCGCGGTACGTGCAGCGAGTGGCACAGAGGATTGGCCATCCACGCCCCCCGCCGATGTGGAACTGCAGGTGCTGCTCGAGCCCGACACGGAGCGCGTGCTGCGCGTGGTCGACTCGCGCGGCGAGCCACAGGCCGAAGTCGAGGTCGCGATCCTGAACCACGGTTTGTCGCAGCAGGTCGAAGTCGAGTTGGGCATGCCGTCCGTGCAAGTGCCGGCGGACCGCTTTCTGGCTTCTACCGACGCTCAGGGTCAGTGCCGCGTGCCATCAAGTCTGCTCGCCGAGCATACGGAGTTCGATTTGTTGCGAGAGGGCCACTGGCTGGATCGAATCGTCTTTCGTTCGCTGCCGAAATCAAATGCGTCGACGCCGCTCGTGCTGGTGCTGCGCCAGTCGCCGCGGGTTCGCGGCCGCGCGCTCACACCCGATGGCAAGCCGGCCGCCGACGTGGAGTTGCACCTGTTCCAGCTTTGGCCCGGATCCGCGAGACGCATCCACGAGAGTTCGGGGGCGCTCGGCTCGACGAGGACCGGCGCCGACGGCGGATTCGAATTCGAGCATGCGCGCCTGCCCGGGAAGGGTTTCGAGTGGTGCGTCGCACCTCCCGTGCCGCGCCTCGATCCGCGCATGGCGGATCCCTCGGCCATCGCGCCGATCGCCTTCGTCGTGCAGCTCGACGAGCAGGGAATCCCGCAGCCTGTCGAATTGACGATCTGGCGCGGCGGTTACATCGGTGGGCGTGTGTTGGACAGCGCGGGCTCGCCCGCTGCAGGCGTGGGCGTCCATCTGAAGCACGTCGATGATCCGTCGGAGATGTACGACCTCAGCGCTGCCGACGGTTCCTTCCTGCTGGGGCCGCTGGCCACCAGCGAGTTCCTGCTGCATGCCGATGGCAACGCGCTGCTGGCACCCACGCGCCCCGCGGCGGTTCGCACCGGCCAGCGCGACCTCGTGCTGCAGTTGGAGCCTGCGTGTTGGCTGCGTTTCACCGTCCGCGACGGTGACAAGACGATCAACAGCAGCCTGTGGATCGATCTGCAGCCGCGCGTGGAATTCGGGCAGGCGCCGGAGCGCATTGGCGATGTCAGGCAGACCGACGACGGCGGCCTGGAAATCGGGCCGCTTGCGGCGGGCAGCTACGACCTGTACGTGAAGCGGCAAGACCGAAACGAGCACGTCGCAACGCTGGGCCTGGAACTGCGGGCCGGCGAGCGGCGAAGCTTCGAGTTGCCACTGGTGCCGCCGGCAATCCTGCTCGTCCGCAATCCGAAGGCGGCGCGCGAAAGCGTTCGTGTGCTGGTGCGCGTCGACGACGGCGTGCTCGAGGTATTGGAGATCGCTCCCGGCGACGCGAGGCGGGTCGTGCGGCCGCCGGGAACCGCCGAACTTCGGGTCGAAGGGCCGGGTGCCTCTCGTCACCGGCTCGCGCTCAGCGCGGGCTCGACGACTGAATTCGTCGTGCCTTGATCCCGCGCGCCGGCGCAGCGCGTCGGGTCGAGGGCCGCCAACGACTCGCTGCGAGCTGCGTAGTCACTTGGGTCATCGCGAATCCCCGTACGCCGATCGGCATTCCGCAGCGAGAGCGTTGGTTCAGCCATGAAGATCATGAATCGATTGTCGTGGCTGCCGTGCATCCTGATCGCCTGCCGCGCGGCCGAGCCCGAGCCGCCTCTGGCGCCGACGGAGCAAGGCGTGCCGCACGCGCCGGCAGTGGAAGTGCATCCGAGACCGCAGCCCCCGGGCGCCGCGGACGATCCTGGCTCCACAACCGCGCAGCCTCAAGTCGCCGATCGCGCGAGAGTCGAGTTCGCGAGCTCCGGCGACGGCCGGCTGCACGGCAAGCTCAGCCGCGAGCGCGACGGCGCGGCCCTGGCGGGCGTCAACGTGATCGGAGTCTGGCACGACCAGGAAGGACTTCGCCACGGCCTGCGCTACCAAGGGGAAAGCGCGCTCACGGATGAGCGCGGCGTCTTTCTGCTGCGCACTACGGACGCGTGGCCGGACACCGTCTGGATCGAGGCGCCGGGGTGCATCTGCGCGGAAACGACGGTCGGAGGGCGCGAGGCTGTGCGCACTCCCTTTGCGGCGACGCTTGGCCCGAATGCTGTGGCGATCGAAGTGCACGGCTGGCTGATTCCCGAGACGATGCAAGCGCTGCGCGTGCTCGATGCCGACGGTCGGCCGATGCCCAACGTCGCGGTCGAAGCTCAGGCGAACGTGCACATCGCCGTGTTCTCTTCGCGATTCGGTGGCAGCGTGCACGTGCCGCGCGGCTCTTCGGGCGGCGGCACGACCGGCACCGACGGAACGTGCCAACTGCCGGGTTCCGTGCTGAGTCAGGGGACGACGATTCGATTGAGCAGGGACGGCGAACAATTGCTCGTCTCGCATCTACCCCCGTGCACGCCCGGTGCGGCGCCGCTGGAAATCATCGTTCCATAAGCGATGCACACAGGCACGGCGGCACGGCGCGCATCCGCGAGCACGGATGCGGAGAGCCGGGCAGCCTCGCGGGCATTCGCATCGCGATCCTGGGCCAGCACGGAGAATGCAGCCCGCAGTCTGAGGCACTGCACGAGTGAGA
>Ga0315910_10000464_pt1 | contig 40258 bp, 21 predicted proteins | sample EdamamesoilMG_FD_204470 | JGI IMG/M metagenome (GOLD analysis project Ga0315910, IMG submission 204470) | Garden soil microbial communities collected in Santa Monica, California, United States - Edamame soil | ecosystem: Environmental > Terrestrial > Soil > Garden | place: USA: California...
GGTGTCGTACTTGCCCTGCTCATTTCTGGGATCGGGATCGCCGGCATCGTGGTCACGCACAAGGTGGCCGGGCCCATCTTCAAGATGCAGCGACATCTGCGGGACGTGGCCAAAGGGCGCTTGGAGGTGCCCTGGGGACTGCGCAAGGGTGATGAGCTGACGGGCTTTTTTGACACCTTTCGCAACATGGTGGCGACCCTCCGTCAACAACGTGAGAGCCAGCTCAGCGTGCTCAAGACGGCGGTGGACGAGCTCGCCACGTCGGACAACGAGCGCGCAGTGCAGCCCCTTAAGCAGCTGATCACCGAGTTAGAACGCTCCCTGGAGTGAACGCTAAAACGCGCCGCTCACGTATTCGATTTGCGGCGAGTCTCCCTCAAAAGTCACGCTCGCCACATCGAAGCGCAGCCGCTCTACTGTGGGATCGCGGCGATAGCGACGGTTCCACAGCCGTTCCCCCGCACGGCGCAGCCGCATGCGTTTTTGCCCATCGATGCTCGAAAATCCCGAGGTCCACGAGCGGTCGGAACGGCATCGCACCTCGACCACGAGGATCAGGGTCTCGTGACGCGCTACGATGTCGATCTCCAAAGCACCGATGCGAAGATTGCGCGCGACGATTTCTGCCCCGTTGCGCACGAGGTAATCCGCGACAGCTTGTTCGGCGTCGTCACCGATTTGCTTTCGCGATCGCGCGTCCATGCCGGTAGCTCATGCCACATTCCGCACAGGCCACAAACGACGCGAGGCCGGGATTGCATCCCAGCCTCGCTGCTATTTTCACGCTTCGAGCGTCGTTCAGCCGCACTTGGCGTTGTTGCCAGGGCAAGCAGTCGTGGGAACTCGGTAAATCGTCTCGATGGTACTGGCGTCCGCGCCATGCTGGCACTCGAACTGACTGACGCATGTGCCCGTGCAGTTGCGCTCCTCCGTGGCGGTTTCTTCAGCGACACAAGGCACCTTCTCGGGAGCTTCGCAGCAGGTATCACCGTCACCTTTGCTGCAGTCAGCACCGGCTGGCAGACACGCATTGCGGTCTTGGTTACGCCCCACGCTCGCACCGTTGCGCGTGTAGGAATAGTCAGAGTCACACGCTGCATTGAGGCAACGCTCAGCTGAGGGATCACCTGGATCCCACTCGGTTCCAGACTTGATGCAGTAGTCGCCTGCAAGTTGTCCTTTACCGAGACCCAAGTCGTCCACCAACGGAACGCACTTGTAGTTGGAGGGGCAGTCACACAAGGTGGCGGGATCCACCCCTTCGCCACCGCAGCGGCACGAGCAATACACCGTATCGTCAGCCTGACGGTCCTTGAGCTGCGGCTGAACGGGTACAGCAATGCGATCCTCCCAACGTGCACCGTCGCGATCGGGCACTTGGCAGCTTTGCTCGTGCAGTGTACCGCCGGGCAAACATGAGGGATCTGTACGGTTTGCGGTCGTACCCATGCAGGTCGCAAGGCCGCTGTTCTTGGCCGTGGGATCCTCCACCTGACCATAGGGGCAGGACACCCGGCCCTGGAAATGGTTCACGAGGCAAACGCGCGTCAGACACTGGAACGAGCGACTTTCGATGTTCACTTCGTTCTGCGAAAAGCCAGTAAAGGAGGTCAGATATTCGTCTTCCGGCGTGCACGGGTCGCCAACGCCACTGCCGCCGCAGTTGGAGCCGATGAATGAGGCCCCGATGGCCATCGCGAGCAAAAGTGAGATGCGCATTCGTATGCTTTCCTTGTTCAACTGGATAGGGGCCACGCCGAGCCCTTTTGGCTCACCGGGTCGTCCCTATTTTTTCAGCCGGCGGGGGAGACGTGAACCCGGCCCTCGTCGGCGGCGCTAAACTAGCGAAAGTCACGGAATTCCGTCAACGCCAAAACTAGGGGGGGTACTATTGTTATTGTCGGGACCAAACCTTTTGATGAAGCTGGACAAGTCCGCTGAATGCAGTCCGGTTGAAATTGCTCACCCGTCGTGGAACAGAATGGACTTCCGCTCATACTGGGCGACTTCCCTTGACATTCGTTTCACTGTGCCCGTAACATCGCGCAACCCTGTAGATCTGTATCTACACGGACTTATTGGATTTTTTTGGGCTTAAATTGTTTCATCAGTGGCGGACCAGGTCTCGAGAGTTCGGGAGACATTGGTTGGCTATTGGCGTAAGGCTGTATTTTGCAGCCCACTGCACCTGAAACGTTCTAATTCGATCACCGCTCAACTTCCGAGGACACATGTTTCGTAAGCGCATCGCCACAGCTGGGCTCATCGCCGCATCCACATTCAGTGCTGGTACATTTTCGACGACATCGGCTCAGGCAGAGGTCATGGATCTCGATGACGACGATGAAGTCGTCGACTTGGATGAAGGTGGCGGCAAAGTGGTGGACCTCGACGCAGAGCCTACCGGGCCGTCGCCCGTCGCGGGTGAGCCCACGGACGCCATGAAGCAGGCCAAGGATGCCTTCGACAAGAAGAGCTACGCCCAGGCAGCCCAGGGGCTTTACGAAGTGGTCAACGGCACGAGCGGGGACGACGCGGGCAACAAGCAGCTCGCTGAGTTCTACCTGGCTCAGTCACTCTATTTTCTCAAATTCTACCAGTCCAGCTTCGACGTCTTCACCAAGATTGCGGCCAATCAGTCGCACTTGAAGTTTGGTGAGACGCTGCTTTGGCTCGCCAAGCTTGCCACGGACTTGCCCGAACCTGCGGACATCATCGCGCACGTGGGCAAGTACTCGGACGCGCAACTCGCGCGCTTCGACAACAAGGCGCAGCAGGACATGTACTGGAAGTTGAATTACCTGCTGGGGCGTTACAACTACCGCAAAGGTAACTTTCAGGAAGCCATCCGTCTCTTTCAGCGCGTGCACGCTAGCTCTTCGGACTACGTGCATGCTCAATTCTTCACGGGCGTCAGCTACATTCAGCTCAAGAAAGCTGTGTCTGCGGTCAAGGCGTTTCAGCGTGTTGAGACTGCGGTAGATGAAGGGGCGACTGTCGAAGATGGCGATCGTATGCGCGATCTGGCCAATCTCTCCATGGCGCGCACCATGTACAGCGCCTCCATTCAGCTCGATCCCGAGACCAACGTTCCTCAGATCCGTGCCGACGCACTCAGCGCAGCGGTGAACTACTGGAACAAGGTCGAAGAGAGCAGCGAGTACTGGTTGGATGCGCACTTCGAGGCAGCGTGGGCCTACTACATGGCCGGTCAATACACGCGCGCTTTGGGCAACATTCACACGCTCAAGTCGCCGTACTTTCCCCGCGCCTTCTATCCTGAAGCAGAGATTTTGAAGGCCATCGTTTACTTCTTCAACTGTGACTATGAGCGCGCCACGGCTGTGGTCGCACGCTTCAATGTCACCACCGTGCCCAAGAAGGACAAGCTGGAACAGATCCTGAAGAAGTACGAAGGCGAAAACCAGGCAGAGGCCTTCTACAAGTTCCTGATTCAGGTGCGTGAAGGCGAAGCCAACATCGACCCCGAGGTTGAGCCGCTCGTGGACTCGGCCCTGTCTGATCGTCAGCTACTGCGCAACATCGCTTACGTTCAGTTCTTGGACAACGAGCAAGCGCAATTCAAAAAAGCGCCGGTGGCCTTCCAGAGCTCATCGGTGGGCACCTTCGTGCAGGAGAAGGTCGCGGCAGCTCGTACCAAGGGCGTGGCCAATGCTGGGGATCTCGCGAAGTCGCGCTACGACCGCTACGTACTAGAAATGGGAGAGCATCTCCGCAACGGTAAGAAGATCCTCATCGATATCGTTGCGGCACAACGAAACTTGCTGGACCAGGCCATCAAAGAAGGTCAGGTCAGCGCAACCGACGCCAAGATTTTCGGCGTTGTTAACCCCGACGATGAGCACTTCATCTGGCCCTTCGACGGGGAGTATTGGCGAGACGAGCTGGGATTCTATCGTCAAGAGGTAGCTTCGGCTTGCGGGAGGTAATCTGAGATGAATTTGAAATTGACTGCGACACTACTCGCAACTCTGGGCATTACTATTTCTGCCGGCGCCTTTGCTGCTGAGCGAAAGATGAGCACGGAGTGCGTAAGCGACAACGCCTACAAGGTGATCAACGAATGCCCGTCGGGCGCCATCAAGTCTGAAGGGCGCAAGCGAGCTGGAACTTCGTTCAAGAGCAAACCACCACCACCCACGGCAAGACCCAAGAAGGACGTGGGGCCCGGTGACCTGGGTGCGCTGGACAACCTGGCTGAACGCGACACGCGTAAAGGTGCGATGAAGCAGCGCGCCCGTCAGCTCTTGTTCCATGAGATTTCCAGTACCGAAGACCTGTACAAGGAGACGCCCAAAGGGACCAATGAACACCAGCAGCTGATCCTCCGTTTGGCCGAGGCCTACGCGGAGTTGGAGCAAGCTGCGGTGCGCGAGCGCATCACCAAGGACATTCAGATCCAGGACTTGAAGCGCAAGAAGGGGTCTGAAGCGGAGATCAGCAAGCTGCGTCAGGAGATCACCAAGGCCAAGGCGGTTGAGACCACCGCTCGCGGTAAGGCCATTGGTTACTACGCGCGCATGTCCAAGTGGTACTCCAAGTACTCCAAGATCGACGAAGTCCTCTACTACCTGGCCTATGAATATGAGCAGGCAGGCGACATGAAGAAGGCGCGCGATACCTACCAGCAGCTGGTCAAGGTAGCGCCCAATTCAGAGTACGTCCCGGCCGCATACCTCGCGTTCGGTGAGTTGTTCTTCCAGGAAGCAACGGCTGATCCAGGCAAGTGGCCCTTCGCAGAGTCCTTCTACAAGAAGGTGCTCGAGTATCCTGCGCCCAAGAACAAGTTCTGGGGTTATGCCGCGTACAAGCTGGGCTACGTGTACTGGAACCAGGGCGTTTACGACAAGGCTCTGGAGCAGTTCAAAGAAGTCATTCGCTTTGGCACCACCCATTCCAACCTGCCCAACGCCGAGCAATTGGCCAAGCAGGCACGTCGCGACATCATTCCGGTTTACGCTGCAAGTCAGGGTCCGGATCGCGCGTACAACTATTTCAAACCGCTCAGCGGTGACAAGGCCGGCTCCGACGAGAAGACCATCGACATGATGCGAGAGCTCGGCTTCTCGTACTTGGACACAGGTCACTACCCCGAAGGCATTGGCCTCTACCGGAACCTCATGTCTCGCGACAAGGGCGAGCACTGGTGCACCTACCAGAGCCAGATCACCAAGGCGGTACAAGCCTCCAAGTCGGGTGACAAGGAAGCCATCGTGCGTGAGCTGGATGCTCAGATCGCAGCCCGCAAGACCTTCAAGGGCATGAGTGTGCCCGACAAGGTCAAACTGGAGTGCGACAACGAGACGGCTGGCCTGCTTTCCGAGACGGCCATGAGCTGGCACTTGGAAGCCGTGGGTACAGGCGGCGTGCGCGGTACTGGTGACGAGAAGACCATGGATTTGGCCGCGGACATGTACAAGCGTGTCACGGACAACTTCTCGGCAGATGATTTCGCGAAATACGAGTTTCCTCGCATCGTGAAGGAAGATTGGCCGACCATCTACAAGGTGAAGTATGCCATGGCGGATCTGTTGTACTTCCGTCAGCGTTGGGAAGAGTGTGGACCGGCGTTCGACGCGGTGGTCGACGCCGATCCCAAGGGCCCCGATGCTGCTGAAGCAGCGTACGCTTCGGTGCTTTGCTACCAGAAGATGTACGATCAAATTCACAAAGGTGAATCGGATCGTAAGGGTAAGGGCCTAGGTCCCAAGGGTGCATCCGAGGAAGACCGCAAGGGCGCCAAGGGCGAATGGGAGAAGTTTAAGCCCAAGGAGTTCAGCGCCATGCAAAAAGGCATGGTGACGGCCTTCAACCGTTACGTTTGCTACATCACGCCAGGTGCGGAGGACAAAGAGGCCCAGGAGCAATACGTCGAAGTGAAGTACGCGCGCGCGCGCACCTTCTTTGAAGCTCAACATTGGGAAGAAGCGGCGCTCGGCTTCCGTGACATCGCACTCAACTACCCTGATCACGACGCGGGCATCTTTGCGGCCCAGCTCTATCTCGAGTCCGTGAACGTACTGGGGGCTAAGTCTGAACCGGCACGTCCCACTTGCTTCGACGACATGGCCGCGGACGTTCCCCAGTTCCTCAAGAACTTCTGCCAGGGCGAAGACGCTGAGATCAACAAGGATCAGTGCGAACTTTTGACGCGCATTGAATTCGACGTGAAGCGTCTTGGTGCTCAGAAGAAGGTCGAATTGGCCGATACTCAGGCCGACAAGGGCAACTACAAAGAGGCTCTCGACAACTACAAGGCAGGCGGAGACGCTTACTTGGCGCTGTGGAAAGACTACTGCGAGGGCCCCAAGTCACGCGGAGAAGACGTCAAGCAATGCGAGACGGCCGACGAAATCGTGTACAACATGGCGCGCGCTTATCAGGCCGGACGCCTGCTCGCCAAGTCAATCTCTGCTCGTAAGATCCTGCTCGATCCGCGCTACGGAATGCAGGATAGCGAACTCGCTCACAAGGCGATCTACGAGATTGGCGGGAACTACCAGGCCATCGCCATGTACGACAAGGCAGCCGAGTACTATGAAAAGTACGCGGAAACCGTGGGTTACCGCGGCGACGAGTCGGTGCAGGCCATGTCTGACGCGGTAGTGCTTCGTCTGGGTCTGGGTGATGAAGACAAGGCGCTCGACAACGCCAAGACCTTCCGCACCAAGTTCGGTACCCGCAAGCCTGAGCAGTCAGCACAGATCGCCTTCGCCATCGCCGCTCACTACGGCGACAAGAACGATTGGGACGAGGCCCGCAAGGCCCTGCTTGGCCAGGCGATGACCCTCATCGACAAAGCGGCGACGTTGGACGTGCGTATGCAAGCCCATGCTCTGCTCGGGCGCGCCTACGACAAGCTCAAGACGGCTCCGTCAGCCAAGCGTGAGTACGAGAAGGTCGTGAGCCTGTGGAAAGATCCGGCTCAATCGGTGGATCTCATCCGCAAGGCTGGGGGCGCTGATCGCGAAGTGGGCCGCGCCCTGGAAGCAGTCGGCGAAGCTCTTTTCTATTCGGCTGAGCAAGCCAAGGCTAAGGTCGATGCCTACGAATTCCCTGAATACAAGGGGAACAAGGACAAAGAGGGCATCAGCAAGCACATCGCGACCAAGGTCAAGGATTGGTACACGAAAAAGAAGGACATGATCGCTGAGGCTGCTGGTGAGTACAAGAAGGTCGTCGACCTGCAGCCCGTTCCGCCACCACGTTGGGTCATCGCATCCGGTTCACAGGTGGGAGCGATGTGGGGCAAGTTCGTGGCTGACTTCCGTTCAGCTCCCATCCCCAAGGAATGGGAGAAGGACTACGAGATCCGCACCGCGTATTACGGCGCCTTGGACGACGCTTCCGAGCCCTTCAAGACGCAAGCCAGAGGCGCGTTCGTCATCTGCATGCAGTACACCGTGGTCCACCAGTACTTCGACCAGTACAGCCGTGCTTGCGAGGAATGGTTGGCCGAGAACTACAAGGCGGACTTCCACTTGATCGATGAGTTCCGCGGCTCACCCAACAAGGTCAACAACCCGCTCGATGAGCAACCTCAGCCCCTCAACATTGGTGGCGAACCCTTTGTGGTCGTGCCGGTGGTGACTGAGGAAGAGAAACTGAAGATGAAGGAACAGGCTGAAGCCAACAAGGCGGCCAAGTAACCCTGACTGAGGACGGAACAGAAGATGACCAACTTCAAATTGATGAGTCAGAGTCTACTCGGGGTAAGTCTGCTCCTCGGCGTCGTCGCGTGCGGTGGCGGCGGTGGGGGCGGCGGCCGTAAGGTCGAAGATCCCAGCGGTCTCAAAGACAAGAGCGGAAACGAAGTGTCGATGAAGGCGGCGGCCGGCTATAAGGTCGCGCTGGATGCTTTCGCGGCACAAGACGCGGCAGGCACCTGGGCTCCAGCGAGCTGCGAAGACGTGGCCAACAAGTTTCTCGCTGCTTCAAAAGAGCAGCGGGACGCAGGTGGTCGCGCCCTTCCTGAGGCTCACTACAACGCGGGTCTCTCGTACCAGCGCTGCGGTTTGGATGACAAAGCGAAGGAACAATTCGTCGAGGCCTCCAACATCGACAACGAGTTTCATCGTCCACGCGCGCAGCTGGCTCTCTACAAGTACAAGGAGTCAGGGGACATCGACACGGCGGTCACCGATCTGAACCAGATCATCGTCGATGCGAAGTTCCAAAACGTGGAAGGTTTGGTGGCGCTCGCCTCGCTGCAAATGCAGCGTGGTGGCAGCACCAGTGGTGCCGGCTGCAACGATGACTTCGCGTGTGCGCAGTTGAATCTGCAGCGCGCGTTGGCCTTGGATGACAGCTTCATGCCCGCATTCAACCAGCTGGCACTGTATTACCTGGAGCAAGCACGTGGCGAGTCGGGTAAAGAGCGCAGCGGCCTAGTCGTAGCAGGCGTCAAGGGGAAGAAGATCAACAAGCAGCGTTTGGACTTGGCGGCATTGGTCGCTTCCCAGGCGCAGAAGAAGAACCCCAACTACGCGCCAATTCACAACACGACGGGGCTGATCCTTGTCGAGCTGGAGAACTACAACGGCGCGGTGAAGTCGTTCGGTCGGTCACGAAAGCTCAATCCCAAGCTGTTCGAGGCGCAGATGAACTACGCAGCGGTCAACTTGTCCTTCCGTGGCTTTGGTGAAGCAGCTGCTGCTTACCGTGAAGCGATCAAGCTGCGCCCGAGCACCTACGAGGCGCACTTGGGCTTGGCGCTGGCGTTGCGCGGTATGATCAGCAACGAGAACTACGACGCCAACGTGGCTGAAGCTCAAAAACACTTGGATGAAGCCAAGAAGATCGAGCCCGGCCGTCCTGAGGCATTCTACAACGAAGCGATCCTCACCGAGGAGTACCGTGCCAAGCGCGCAGGTGCAGGCAAGGAGCAAATCGCAGCTTGGCAGGAGCAGATCGACGTCTACAACAAGGCAACCGCCCAGTACGAGTCGTTCATCAGCAACGCCAGCGGTAAGGCTGAGTTCGAAGAAGCTGTGAAGGTGTCCAAGAGCCGAATCCAAGACATCAAGGACACGGTGAACTTCATCACTGACAGTATTCAAATTGCCAAGGACGAGGCGGCGCAGGCAGCCCAGGCCAAGACAGCTCCGCCACCACCCCCAGCCACGCCGCCTCCCGCCGAGGGGCAAGCTGGAGCAGATGGCGCGGGTGGGACTCCCCCTGCAGCTGGCGCTGCCCCCGCGGCCTCAACCCCTGCGGCAGGTGCAGCTCCCGCCGCTGCAAAGCCCGCCGCTGCGAAGCCGGCAGCTGACCCGAAGAAGAAGTGAAGAATATGGGGCGCTTGGAGCTGTCGTAGGCTCGAAGCGCCCTTTTCATTTCTCTCTCTGCAACCCATTGACGCGACGCCAAAGTCCCGAGTACAATTGCACTGTAAACTAGAGAAAAATTCGCTGATGCTGTAGAAATCGCCGCGTTTGAGCTGCGGCGGGCAGAAGAAGAGGCTCCCCCATGATCAAAGCTAAAAAAATCGCATTCTCCCTCCTGTCTTCGCTGCTGATCCTGAGCGCAACTTCGCTGGCATTGGCCGAGGACGTAAAAGAGTCGGCTGCAACGGACGGTTACGGCTACGAGTTCGAAGACGATCCTCTCGCGGCTGGCGGTTTCGGACCCAATGACTCGCGCATCCGCGTGCGACGTGGCGCGCAGCGCTCCACGCTCATTAAGCCGCGCACTCAATTCATCAATGAATTGTTGAAGTCGGTCGAGAATCTGTGAATTGAGTCGCGGGGCAAGTGATCGGACTTTCCCCCTGACAATAGGTACAGGTCTATCAAACTGCCGAACGTCCGGCGGCTTGTGTTTGGACCATCCTTCTTAAGCGCGAGTCCCCAAGCTCAGCTTTCCAAAAATACCAATTGCTCGCGATGTGGGGAACTCAGCCCACGTCCAGGTGTCCAACAATAAACGCCCCCTCAGTTTCGGGACGCGTCGACAACCAAAGTACACAATCAAGATGGCAAAAGCAGTCCTGACATTCGCACTCTACCAGGGGAACGCCTTGGTTCGCCGTGAGACCCTCGGTCACGATATCATCAAGGTGGGCAAAGACCCCAAGAGTCAGCTGCTCGTCGATGACGCCATGGCGTCACGCATGCATGCAGTGATTGAAGTCAACGGACCCCATGAGATCACGCTGACCGATCTTGGTAACGAGCCGGTGACGCACGTCAATGGCGCTCCCGTCAACAAGTGTCGCTTGTCGGTGGGTGATCAGGTCCTGATTGGTGCGACGACCATCGTGCTCGAGCGCGCTGAACCTGCCGGAGCTGAGGCACATCCCGCAGCTGCAGGCGTTTCATCGAACCCGTTTGCCGCGGGCGCACCGGGCACCAATCCGTTTGCCGCTGCGGCGCCATTTGCCCAACAGCCGCAGTTTGCACAGCAACCGCAGTTCCCGCAGCAACCGCAGTTTCCCCAACAACCGCAGTTCCCGCAGCAGCAGCCGTTCGCAACGCAGGCTGGCTTTGCACCGCAGCAGCCTGCGCCCCAGGCTCCCGCAACTAATCCATTTGCGGCTCCGCCGGCGACGAATCCATTTGCGGCTGCGCCTGGTTCCAACCCCTTTGCCTCTGCACCGTCAGCTAGCCCGTTTGGCGGTGCTGCGGCAGGTGCTGGAGTATTTGGCGGTTTTGGCAGTGCCGCTCGTCACGGTGTCCCACACAACGCCCCTCCCGGGTCCTACACCTACCAGATGTTGAAGTCTGGCCCGTCGCCGTCTTCGGATGAGGTCGAGACGATGGCCGCGGCAGTCGAGGTCATCATCTCCTGGGGTGGTAACGTTCTCCACGTCTCCCACCTCTCGCCTCCCCGCAATTTCGTGGTGGGTGAGTCTGCTGGTGAAAAGGACAAGGTGGACTTCTACATTCCTTCGGAGAAGTTGCCGCAGTCCAAGCTGCCGTTGGTCCTCGCTGACACCATGAGCGTGGCGGTGGTGATTCCTCCGGGCGCAGGCGGCTTCGTTGAGGTCCCCGGGCAGCCCAAGGTGTCGATCGATCAGGCGCGTGCCCATGCTCAGCCCTCCGGTGCTATGCCAGGTGCGCAGCAGTTGGGGTTGGCGTCGGGAACCAAGGCTAAGATCACGCTCAACGGGTTTGAGTTCACTGTTGCCTCCGTCAATGCCGGTAAGGCCATTCCTGGCGGCATGGCCACTGTGGACAAGACACCGTTGGCTTATTTTGGTTTGACCGCTGGTGCGTTTGGCGCGTTTATCCTCTCTTTGGCCTTCTTCGTGCCCCCCATGGGTCTCACCGACGAAAGTGAGATCGACAAGGATCGTCTGCTGTTGATTCAACAGTACCTCGACGCGGCTGCAGAGCGTGAACAGGAAGAGAAGACGGAAGAAGTTGTCTCCGAAGAGGCCGACAACAAAGAAGGCGGCACTGGAACGCGAGCCAAGGGTGAAGAAGGCTCGATGGGTAAGGAGTCGAGCAAGGCCACCAATAAGCGCTACGCGGTGAAGGGCCCAGCCGACAATCCCGATCCACATCTGGCGCGTGCGGCCGCTCTGCGTGAAGCGCGCGACTTCGGTATGATTGGTCTGCTCAACGCCGGCGCGACGGGTGATCCCAACGCGCCCACCGCTCCGTGGGGCCGCGATACCTCTTCCGGTATGGATGAGGTGAGCGCTCAAGGAAACATGTGGGGTGATGAGATTGGCGACGCGTTTGGCTCCGGTGGCCTTGGCCTCTCGGGCATTGGCGAAGGCGGCGGCGGTCGTGGTGAAGGCATCGGTCTGGGCAACATCGGGACCTTGGGCCACGGCGCGGGTACTGGTACCGGTCAGGGCTTCGGTGCGGGTCACGGACGTCTGGGGGGTTCACACAAAACCAAGTCTCCCTCGGTGCGCATGGGTGCAACCACCGTCAACGGTCGCCTCCCTGCTGAAGTGATTCGCCGTATCGTTCGTCAGAACTTTGGTCGTTTCCGCATGTGTTACGAGCAAGGCCTTGCGCGTAACCCCAACCTCGAGGGGCGCGTTGGTGTGCGCTTCGTGATTGGTCGCGATGGTTCGGTGTCCAACGTGGGTAACGGTGGATCGGATATTCCGGACAGCGGCGTGGTGAGTTGTGTGATCTCGGCCTTCTACGGCTTGAGCTTCCCGCAGCCAGAAGGCGGCATCGTAACGGTCACGTACCCGATCATGTTCAGCCCAGGTTGATTATTTCATACCATTGGGGATGAGTCGAAACGCATGATCCGTCGCGATCATGTTCAACACCTCACAGGACCGGAACCGCGGTCAGGTGGGGTGTTGGTGTTTTGACAGCTCCGCTCAATCGCTGGACGAGGCGCGAGATTTTTCATCAAAGTTGGTTTACTTCTCTGGATGGGTCCGACTATGCTGACGGCGGAATTGGGGGCTATTCCCTCGTCCAAGGCCCAAACATCTGAGTGGCCCAGTGCTCGAACAATGTGAGTCTATTGTGAGCGGAGCAATGGCTCGACCTTGATTCGGCGCGTCACTTTCCGATCTTCCGTCCTCAAGCCGCCTCCCATCCAACCTAACGTGTCCCTCCCGAGACCAAACCGTTGATCTCGTGGCCCACCCGAAAGCGAACAAGTCGATGTCCCTATCCCTGTCGAAGCTCAAGAACCTGGCCCTCGGACTTACTTTTGGCCTGAGTGCACTCGCCTGTAGCCGCAACCACATTGAAGCCATCGAGCTGTCCAATGCGGCCGATGGAGCGGTGAAGGTCGATACCAACGGTGCCATTCAAAAGTACGAGCAGGCCATTCAGTTGGACCCAACCAATCACTTGATCCTGTGGAAGCTCTCCAAGGCGTACGAGAAGAAAGAGGATTGGGACAAGATGGCCTCTACGCTGTCGCGCGCGATTGGCGTCGCGCCCTCGTTTGCCAACTACTATGAGCGTCGCGGTTATGCCCTGACCAAGTTGGCCGAGGGCGGCAACCCCGACGCTTGGAATCAGGCAAAAGAGCCACTGAAGAAGTGCATTGAGACTGATCCCAATCGCGCGTGGTGCCACTTCCTTTTGGGCGAGGCCAGCTGGTGGACGGATGAGACGCAAGAAGCTCTGCAAGCTTACTCACACGCCATTGAGCATGATCCATCCGTGCCGTCGTTTTACGTAGGTCTGGCGGACGCTTACCAGGTGCTTCGCTTGTACAAGGAGGCGGGTGCGGTGCTCTCGGAAGGCACCAAGAACATCCAGGCCACCGAGGAGACCCGCGACCACGTGTACAACATGTTCCTGTTGGCCTTCAATCTCGCGCAGGTCGAGGGTGACAAAGCCAAGATGCTCTCTTCCGTCAAGCAGGCCTATGAGATCGGTGGAGAGCAACATCCTGAAGCCAAGTTCCACTTGGGCAGCACCTACGCCAGCATGGATCCTCCTCAAAAAGAGCAGGCCAAGCAGATGCTCGACTCCTTTTCCAACACCGTTTGCAAAGGTGCCAAGGCCAAGCAGTTCCGAGCGCAGTGCGCGCAGGCCACCTCCTTTCTGCAACGCTTGGGTTCTTGAAGGCAAAACAGGCTCTCTGCTCGACTTCGATGGGTCTGTTCGGCGGTTGTACGCTTAATTTGGATTGATTTTTGCCGTTGAGACTTGAGACGGGACGGGACGCGGATTTATCTTCCGGCGTCCCGTTCTACATTTTTGCTCGCTCTTCAGGTCGGTAAGAGTGGCCATCTTGCGTAGAGTGTAGGACACGAGGTGAATGAGTTGATGGACTTGGAGAATCGCTTGGTAGCTTGTCAAAGCGCCCAGGATTTGTTTCGCCTCGCTTCTGAACTCGAGGCTGAGCTTGCGAGGCAGAAGGACCCGGTCCAGCGTGCACGACTCCATGTCGAGTTAGGTCACTTGAATAAGACCCATTGCCTGGATGGAATTGCGGCGATTCGGCATTTTCAGGAGGCATTCAAGAGCGATCCTGCACGTCTCGATGCACTTGGCGCGGCCCGCGCGACGTACCGTGCGCTCGGCCGATTGCCGCTCGTGCACAAGCTGCTTTGTCTCGAAATTTCGTCGGTATCCAGCCTCGAAGCGGCGGGCCAGTTGTATCAGGAGCTCGGTGACGTCCTCAGTGATCAAGGTCAAGCCGAGCTCGCTGCCGAAGCGTACGCTGAGGCATTGAAGGTGGGGTATGACACCGGGGCTTTTCTCGAGGATGCCCAGGTGGATCATGCCGAGTATTCATCCCGTGTGGACTGGCTTGTTGAACAGTCGGCCGGGGGCGATGTGACGCTGCTGCTGCGTGCGGCGGCGATAGCTGCGAAATTTGAGCCCGATTTGGCCCAGGCTATCCTACTTCGCGCCTACCGGGTTTCCCCGAGCAACGAGCGGGTTGCGGCGCTCGTCGAGGGGGCATTTGTTGAATCCGACCAAGCCGAGGACCTGCTGGGCTTGCAGCGGGATATTTTGGAGGAATCGGGGGCCGCGCCCGAGCTTCTCTATCAATTTGGCGCTCGCTGGGCGGAGAGGCACTTGCCGGAAGCGGCTGTTCCGCTTTTGCAACGTGCTCTTGAGCAACGCATCTCGGCTCGACCCGTCATCAATTTTCTCTACCAGCACGCGCGAAGTCAGCCCGAATATCGGCCCCAATTCCTCGAGATCGCCCGCACCATAAGTCAGAACGGCGACCAGGATCCAGCGCTTAGCTATCTACTTGTGACCGCGGGCCTGGTAGCTTTGCAAGACATCAAGGATAACGGGAAGGCGGCGGAATTTTTCGATCGTCTTGCCCTGGTGGACCCAACCCACCGAGCTTTAGTCGAGTTCCGCGAACAAGTCGCGGCGACAACCGCAACCCACTCAAATTCCGAGAGCATTTTAGGAGTCAGGACAGATGGACCAAACGTCGAATGATGCAGCTGAGCGCGATGCAGTAGCAGAAGCTACCGACGAAGCTGCGGCGACCGATTCAGGGATGGAGGCTGCTGGAGCTTCCGTTCGCACGGTCGATGACGCCTCAATTGCGGCTCTGCGCGAAAAGCTTGCAGCAGCGGAGAAGCGACCCCACGAGTATGTGAAACTTTTGGTTGAGCTTGCAGACGCTCTGAGCGAACCCACCGAGAAAGCCAACCGTTACCGCGAGGCCGCTGAACTCTACTCGAGCAAAGGCAACGCCGCCGAAGCTGTGAAGGTTTATGAGTCCCTCCTGGCACTTGAGCCGGACAACGATGGCGCCAAAGCCTTCCTCAAGGAAACCTACGAGAAGCGCCGGGACTGGGAAAAGCTCATCGCCCTCATGCAAGGCGAGGCCAAAGCGCTGAGTTCGGCTGAGGCGCGGACCCAGGCCTATCGTGAGATTGCTCAGCTCGCGACCGAGCGGGTGAAGAAGCCGGAGCTGTGCGTTGAACTCTGGGACATCGTGCTCGAAAATGACCCGGAAGACGCTGTCGCCTTGTCAGCCTTGGTACAGCTGTATGAACGCGCTCGCGACTACGAGAAGTTGTGTGACGTGCTGGAGCGTGTGGTTCCGGTCACGTACGACGAAAAAGAGCGCATCAATTACCTGACCAAGTTGGGCCAGATCGCCGGCGATCGATTGAAAGATGACGACCGAGCGGCCGAAGCTTATCGGCAATTGCTGATCCTTTCACCGGAGGATCGACGCGCTCAAGAGCAACTGAAGAAGCGTTACGTCACGCTCGGCAAATGGGACGAGCTGGAGACGTTTTTTGCCGAGAGCCAAAACTGGGACGAATTCATCCGGCTCTTGGAGAGCAACGAGGCTCGCGCTGAGTCCAATGAACAGCGCATTGGCATGCTGCAGAAGGCTGCCGAGCTGTGGATGACGCAAAAGGGAAAACCGGATCGCGCCGCTCGTTCACTAGAGAAAATTCTCTCCATTGATGCCGACAACTTGGAGGCTGCTCAACGCCTGATCCCCATCTACGAGAGTTCCAACAATCCCAAGGGGCTCGCAGGTGTCATCGAGGTCAAGCTGCACCACGTTCATGACCCGGCGGAACGGCTCTCGCTCTTGCTCAACGCGGCAGGCATCTACGAGGAGAAACTGCGGGATCGCAAGGCCGCACTTTCCAAGTTGATTGAGGCCGTCGCCATCGAACCGGGCAATGAAAGCACGCTCGATGCTGCAGAGCGCGTGGCGGGCGCTGCAAAATCCTGGGAGGAGCTGGTGCTTGCTTATCAAGACACCGCCGCCGAAACCGACGACACCGACGCACGCGTCGGCTTGCGACTGCGAGCTGGGCGTGTTTTTTCCGATGAGCTGAATCGGGTCGAAGAGGCCCTGGCCGAGTACCGGGCAGTGTACGACGAGTACCCGGAGAACACGCTCGCTCTCAGCGCGCTCGAATCGCTGTACCAAAAGACGGAAGGCTGGAGCGACCTGCTGGACGTTTACCGCAAGAAGCTGGAACTGGTCGTCGATCCAGAGGAGCGTAAGGCGACACGCTACGGCATCGCCAAGGTACAACGAGAGCGTCTGGCTGATCTCAAAGGTGCCATCGCTACGTATGAAGAGGTACTTGCCGAGGACGAAGAAGACCGCACCGCACTTTCGGAGCTGGATTCGCTCTATGCCGAGCGCAAAGACTGGGACAAGCACTCGGCCACGTTGCTCAAGCGCGTGGATCTTGCGGAGTCTGACGATGAGATGGTCGAACTCAAGTATCGACTAGCTCAGGTCCAAGAAACGCAGATGGATGAAGCGGATCTCGCGCTGCAGAACTATCGCGAAGTGTTGCTGCTCAAGATGGACCACGCCGGTGCCCGCGCGGCGCTCGAAGGTCTGTTGGACAATAAGGCGTTGCGGGGCGAGGCCGCTGAGATCCTGGAGACTGTGTTTGAACAGCGTGAGGATTGGGAGAAGCTGGTCCAAGTGCTCGAAGTGCGTGCACAAGAAACCAGCGACCCAGCTGAGCGGGTCGACTTGCTCAGGAAATTGGCCACTGTTTCGTCGACCAAGCTTGGCTCAACGGACGACGCCTTGGCTGCCCAGGCACGGGCATTGCGTGCCGCGCCGAGCAGCGACGAAACCCGCGCCGAACTCGAGGAGCTAGCGGAAAAAGCCAATGCCTTGGCCAAGCTGGCTCAAATCTACAAGACCATCGCCGAGGAGGTCACGGACGACGCACTTTCGCTCACCTACTTCGTGCGAGTCGCTGAGCTTCACGAACGTTTGGGTGCCACGGACACAGCTGCGGCCGCGTATGAGAAAGCTCTCACGATCGACCCAGAGAACACGGAGATTCTAGCGGCGATGGACGGGCTCTTCCGCCAAGCGGAGCGCTGGGAGGCCTTGGTCAAGGTCTACCGCAAGCGCATTGAGCTCAGCGCCGACCCAGAACAGGTCGAAGGCTTCTATGGCGAGATGGCGGACGTGCTCGAGCAAAACCTCGAGCGACCTGAAGAGGCCGTCTTGGCCTATCAAGAAGTGCTCTCGCAGTTTCCTCAAAGCACTCTTGCGCTGAGTGCTCTCGAACGCCTGTTTGCCAAGCTGCAAAAGTGGAGCGACCTGGCTGAGAATTTGGTCGCGCAACTTGCCTTGGCTGAGACGACGCAACACACCATTGAGCTCACCATGCGCTTGGCCGCGCTGCGCGAGCAGCAAATGGGCCAAGTGAACGCGGCGATCGATGGTTATCGCGAAGTTCTGGACACGGATAGCTCCAACCAGGCGGCGCTTTCCGCGCTTGAGCGTCTATTTGCCAAAGCGGATCACGAACTTTCCATCGCTGAAATCTTGGAGCCGCTTTACCGCGCGGCTGGCGACTTCGAGAAGCTCATTTCAGTGTACGAGGTACAGGTGCGGCGCAGTGAGGACTCGGCACAGAAGGTGGAGCTGTTGGGCTCGATCGCCGAGTTGTACGAGGACTCTTCCGGCAATCAGAACAAGGCGTTCGACACCATCGCGCGGGCCCTCGCCTGCGAGCCAGGCAACGCCAGCACGCTGAGCACCTTGACGCGGCTGGCCGCGGCCACCGATCAGTTTGACCGGTTGGGCGATATCCTGTCGAAGCAGGCGGATGCGCTTGAGGACGAGCCTGAGCTGGCTAGCGCCCTGCTCATGTCCGCCGCGAGCGTCTACGAAGAAAACGTGATCGACGAGGCTCGAGCCATCGAGCTGTACCGCAAGGTCCTGGAATGCGACCCCTTGCAGATCGCTGCAGCCGAGGCGCTGCAGAACCTCTACCAGAGCACAGAACAGTTTGCCGAGATGTCGGCCATCCTGCAGCGCAAGGCGGAGATGCTGGACGATCTCGACGCTCAGAAGGCCGCGCTCTATCAGGCAGCGAGTCTCGAGGAGGATGTTCTAAGCCGACCCGATGCGGCGATAGCTGTTTATGAGAAGATCCTGAGTCTGGACGAGGAGGACTTGCGCAGCGTGGACGCGCTGGTCAATTTGCTGCTTGGCCAGTCGAAGTGGCCCGAACTCCTGAACGCGTACACCCGCAAGGTGGACCTCGTCGCCGATCCGGATGAGAAGAAGCAGGTCCTTTATGAAGTGGGTGCCGTGTATGAGCGTGAACTCAAGGACGTGAGCGCCGCGATTGATACCTACCAAAGGGTCTTGGAGCTCGATCCCGATGACTTGACGGCGCTCGGTCGCTTGGACGTCCTGTACCAGAGCGCAAAAAATTGGCAGGAACTGCTCAGCGTTCTCAACCGCGAGTCGGAACTCACCGCCGATCCGGAGGAAGCCGTGGGCTATCAGTTCCGCATCGCCTCGCTGTACGAGCAGCGTCTTGGCGACGTGGAGCGCGCAGTTGAACTCTATCGTGAACTCTTGGGCGTTCAGCCTGAGCACGCCGAGACGCTGGGAGCTCTGGAACGCTTGCAAGGGGTACCAGGGGCAGCCCTCGCCGCCTCAGCGGTGCTCGAGCAAGTGTACGAAGCGGCTGGCGATGCCGACAAGCTGATCAGCACGCTTGAAGTGCAGGTCAAGCACGCGGCAGAGTCGTTTGAAGCAGTGGAGCTGCTCAAGCGCATAGCTGGCTTGTACGAGGACGATCTCCAATTGCCGCAAAAAGCCTTCGAGACTTTCAGTCGCGCGATGGCGCTCGATAGCCAGAACGAGGAAGTCCTCGAGGCGTTCGAGCGATTGGCCCTGGTGACCGAGAACTGGGCACGTGCCGCGCAAATTTACGACGAGCGCTTGGCGGCCTCCGCGGCAGACGATGGAAGTGCAGTGGACTTGGCGTTGCGCGCCGCACGCGTCTACGAAGACCAACTGGAGAATGTCCAAAGCGCCATCGCTCGCTATGTGACGGTGCTCGAGCACGACCCGGAGAACCGCGCGGGCCTCTCAGCGCTCGATCGTCTGTACGAGCAGACGGAGCAGCCCAAACATCTGGCAGAAATCTTGGTGAAGGAAGCCGAGATTGCCGAGACGCCCGAGGAAATCCTCGACTTCAAATTCCGCCTGGGACAGGTGCGTGAGCAGCAGCTCGACGACGTTCAAGGCGCGATCGAAGCCTATCGAGAGGTAGTCGCGGCGGCCCCGGAGCACGAGGGCGCGCTAGCAGCCTTGGAGCGACTGTTCGAAGCTGAAATCGAGGTGCTGCAGATCGCCGAGATTCTGGAGCCCATCTATCAAGCAGCTGATCAATGGGAGAAGCTCCCCAAGTTGCGTGAAGGACAACTCGCTAAGACCAGCGAGCGATCGGCACGTATTGAGCTCCTCCACAGCATGGCGCAAGAGGCCGAAGAGAAGCTCATCGATGTCGATGCGGCGTTCCAATACTATGTGCGTGCGCTCAGGGAGGAGCCGCTCAATGAGCACACTGTCTCCGAGCTGGAGCGCTTGGCCTCTGCAGTCGATGAAGGTCATGAGCAATTGGCACGTGCCTACAGCGAGGTAATGAGTGCCCCTGGTGTGCGCAGCGAAGTGGTGAGCGCCACGGGCCATCGCTTGGCCAAGGTGTACGAGGAGGAGTTGGCCGACGTTGACAAGGCCGAAGCGACGCATCGTGCCGTGCTCAAAGCGGTCCCCCGGGACCTGTCGAGTCTGGAGAACCTCGATCGCATCTACACCGCGCTCGAGCGTTGGGCCGAGCTGGCCGAGACTCTCGAGGTGCGAGCCAAGGCGGTCGAGGACGAGTTCGAAAAGGTCGAGCTCTATCTGCGTTTGGGCCACACCTACGAGGAACAACTCGCTCCGGCCGGCGCGCAGGGTATCCAATTGCCCAAAGCCCAGGCCAAAGTCTCCGACTTCGAAGAGCTGCTGAGCGACGAGGATGATGCTGTCATTGAACCGTCCTTGGACGATTTGCTGCCAGCAGCACATGCCGATGAAGCCGAACAGGAGTTGGAGGAGGCCCACGATCTGGGCGAAACCGTGGAGAGCCTGGCGCCTGAGGCGGATGCCACGGCCGAGCTCGATGGGGCTCAGTTGGACAACGCCGTTCGCGCGTACCGTCACGTCTTCGATGAGCTGCAGAAGGACAACCAGGATGCCATCGAGTCCTTGGCTCGCGTCTACACGTTGACGGAGCGTTGGAACGAGCTGGACGGAGTCTATGTTCGTGAGCTCGAAGTAGCGGCCGGTGATGCCGCTGAGGCAGATGTGCGGGCCAAGCGTGCACACCTTGCGGCCGATCGGCTAGGCAACGTCGCTGCAGCTATCGAGGGCTGGAAGCGCGTATTGGACTTGCGCGGAGAAGACCCCGAGGCACTACGGGCCTTGGCGCATCTGTATGAGGCGGAGCGAAAGTGGAGCGAGCTCACGGACGTGCTGGAGCGGCACTTCGACATCGCGGAGAGCGACGACGATCGCATCCATGTGCTCACGACTCGCGCTCGCTTGTTTGATGAGCAGCTCAACCGCGATGAAGAGGCGCTCGAGACCTATCGGCGCGTGCTCGACATCGAGTACAGTAACCCAGTGGCGCTGCGCGCCATCGTGAACATCTGGCGGCGGCGGAAAAATGCCGACGAGTTGGTGTCTGCGTTGAACAACCTGGTTGAGGCTGGCGCGACGCAGTTCGATGCCGCGGATCTGGCTGAGTACTATCGCGAGCTCGCCAAGCTGTATCTCGATCAGCTTGACCAACCGTTCGAAGCTGCCGATGCATTCAGGAAGTTGCTCGATGTTGCTCCCGGCGACTTGGAAGCGCTGGATCGTCTTGAAACGCTGTACCGAGCCGAGGAACAGTGGGCAGACATCGTCGATGTCAAGATGCAGCGCGCCGCCGCACTGCCGGATGTGGCTGAACAGGTCCGCGAGTACCTTGAAGTGACGGACATGTGGCGCGCGCAGCTCCATGAATACGACAAGTCCGTCACAGCCTACGACCGGATCTTGGAGTTAGAGCCGCTGCACGAACGCGCGTTCTTGGAGCTTGAGCGTCTGCACACCGCTGTGGACCGCTGGGAACTCTTGATTGAGTTGTATCTCAATCGTCTCGAGCATTACGAGGAACTGGCCGCTCGCAGCGACCTGTTGCGACGGATTGCCCGAGTATTCGACGAGAAACTCGGCGATCAAAACCAGGCGTTCGACGCGTTGGTCACGGCATTTGCCGATGATTATTCTGACGATCAGACGGCGGCCTACTTGGAACGCATGTGCCAGGCGACCGAGCGCTGGGGTGAGCTCATCACCAGTGCCAATGGCTGGCTGCAAGCCGAGCAGGATCGCAAGCGCAAGATCCAACTCAGTCTGCGCCTGGGCAAGTGGTACGGAGAGGACCTGGGCCGGCCCAGCGACGCCATGGCTTACTACCAGGTCGTACTGGAGATCGATCCGCAAAACACGCGCGTCATGCGCCAGATGGCAGCCATCGAGCGCTTGGCAGGCAACTATGCCAAGGCCGGTCAGATGCTGAACAAGGCGCTCGAAGTGGCCGTGGCCAACGACGATCGCAAGGCGATATTGGCGGATTTGGGCGAGCTTTTGCACCGCAACATGGATCAAGCCGACCAGGCTATCCCCTACTACAAGCGAGCACTCGACGTTGACGCGTTGTACTTGCCGGCACTCAATGCTCTCGAGCAGATCTATGATCAACGTGGTCAGGTGCAGGAGCTCGTCAAGGTTCTGACCAAGAAGGCAGACGCCATCGACCGGCCCGACGAGGCCATCCGGCAGAAGTTGCGCCTGGGCGACTTGCTCGAAAATCAGCTCAAGGACGACGAAGGCGCGACCAAGGCCTACCGCGAGGCGCTGCAGATCAACGACGCTGATCTGTCGGCACTCAAGGGTCTGGAACGCTCGCTCACACGTCTGGAGCAGTGGACCGAGCTGGTTCAGGTGCTGGAACGACAACTGGAAGTCACTGAGATCGAACGGGATCGCGTGGCCCTGTTGATTCGTCTAGCGGACGTGCTGGAGCGTCAGTTTCTCAAGGCCGATGTGGCCGCCAAGCGCTTGGAACAAGCGCTCGAGATCGATCATACGCAGATGGCCGCCTATGAGGGCCTGGCGCGTTGCTATCGACGCCTCAAGCAGTTCAACGATCTCATCAGTACCTATCGTAGGCACATTGATGAGACCAATGACCGAGCGAAGAAGCTAGAGCTCTTCATGGCCATTGGCACGGTCTATCGCGATGAACTCGGGTCCTTGGACGATGCCATTGACGCCTTCCAAGAGGTGGTCGACGCGGACGACACCAACATCTTGGCGCTCGATGCGCTCAGTAAGTTGTTCGAAAAGCAGGGCGACGCCGCGCGCAGCATCGAGATGATGACGCGGGTAGCCGAGCTCACCGCGGACGGCGGTCAAAAGGTGGACATGTTCTACCGCATTGGTCGCGCCATGGAGGAGAAGCTCTCCGATAGGTTTGGTGCACGCGAGAAATTCGAACTCGCCTTGGACCTTGATCCGGGTCATCTCCCGTCATTGACGGCGCTGCGCACCATCGCAGTAGATGAGGCGGACTGGGACGCTGCATGTCGCTACTTGGAGCAAGAGCAGGCACGCACCGATGCCCCACGCCAGCGCGCCCGCTTGTTGGTTGAACTCGGCAAGATCCGCGAGGATATGCTGGGTGAACATGGCGGCGCGATCTCGGCCTACGAGGAAGCGATTCGTCTGGACAGCGACTGCGAAGAGGCAGCGATGCCGCTCGTGGCCGAGTATGGCGAGCAAGGACAGTGGTCCAATGCCGCTCCTCTGGCTGAGATGCTGGTGAGGCGTTCCAAGAATCGTGAACGAACCGAGCAACATGCGCTGCAAAAGCAGCTCGGTATGGTCATGTTCAAGCTGGGAGCTTTTGACAAGGCTCTGGCCGCTTATCAAGCCGCTCATCAATTGGATATGACCGACGCGGATACCGTCCGCGGCGTAGCAAACGCGGCATTTTCCCTGCAGGACTGGCCCACCGCGCTCACGAACTACCAGAAGGTGCTCACCTCGCTCGCTGAAGAGGACGTTGAAGGTCGCACGGAGGTCTACTTCCGCTTGGGTGAGATCAAGAAAGCCCAAGGACAGGACCGTCAGGCCATCAACAACTACGAGAAGGCTTTGGCGCTCGACGGCGATCATCGTCCTTCACTGCAGGCCCTGGTTTCCGCCTACGAGAAGAGCGGCGAGTTCAAGCTGGTGTGCGAGTACAAGCGGCAGATCTTAGATACGGTGTTTGACGGTGAAGAGCGCTTCACCATGTTGATGGAAATCGGCGACATCTGGTCGAACAACGTCAAAGATCCGCTCAAGGCTCTCGAGGCGTACGAGGAAGCGCGCGACCTCAAGCCGCAAGATCACGTGCTGCTACACAAGATGCTCCAAAACTACCAGAGCGCCGAAGAGTGGCAAAAGATGGTGGATATCTTGGATTCCATCATGGCCCTGGAGGAGCGCGCCGCGGTCAAGGCCAAGCTGCTCAACACCCAGGCCCAGATCTATCGCGACAAGTTGGAGGATCTGGACCGCTCCGTGGAGCTATTCAATGAGGCACTCGACGCGGACCCGACATTTTTGGAAGCATTCGAGCGCATTAACAAAGTGCTCACTGCTCAACGCAACTGGAAGCAGCTGGAGCGCTCCTACCGGAAGATGCTGCATCGCATCGCCGGCAAGGGTAACAACGACCTGGAGCACAACCTGTGGCATCAGTTGGGTCTGATTTATCGCGATCGAACGGCGCAAACGGATGAAGCCATTGAGGCGTTCCGTATGTCAGCCAGCTTGGTCAGCCAAGCGCCCGTGCAGCGCCAGATCTTGGCAGAGTTGTACGAGGCCACTGAGCATTGGGACGATGCCATCAAAGAGCAGCGTCGCCTGCTCAAGATGGACCCCCTGGCACCAGAGCCGTACTTGGCGCTGTATCGCCTGCAACTGCACAAACAGGCGTACGACGATGCGTGGTGCTTGGCCTCGGCACTGCACTTCATGGGCAAGGCTGACACCGAAACGGAGCGATTCTTCCAGGACTACCGCCCCCAAGGCATGCTGCCGGTGACAGGCCGTCTGGGTAACGAACATTGGCTCAAGGCCCTGGTGCATGAAGATGAGAATCTTCATATCTCCAAGATCTTCGAGATGATCGCCCCAGCCGCGCTTCAGGCCAAGATTGCGCTGCTCCGCAGTCAGGGCAAGCTGGTTGCTCCAGATGAACGCTTCCGCCAGGATCCAGCAACATCCACCATCACGTTTGCCAAAACCTTTGGTTGGGCAGCGCAAGTGCTCGGTGTGGCACCTCCGCAGCTCTACGTGCGCAATGATGTTCCAGGCTACATCCAAGCGGTCGTCTTCAATCCACCCTCTTCGGTTGCCGGACAGACTGTGCTCAGCGGCTTCCAGCCGCAAGAACTGACGTTCATCTGTGGCAAGCATCTGGCCAAGTATCGACCTGAGCACTTCCTGCAGATCCTGTTCCCCACCCGTGATGAGCTGACGATCATGTTGTTCGCGGGTGTACTCTTGGCCGCTCCCCAGCAGCCCATGCCCCCGGACCTTGATCCGCACATTCGCCAGGCGGCGGTTCAGCTCGGGCAGTTCATGCAGCCCGCGCACTTGGAAGGACTCAAGCAAGTGGTGAAGCAGTTCATTGCGGCGGGGGCAAAAGCAAACATCAAGGCATGGAACATCGCTGCGGAGTACACAGCGTGCCGGGCGGGTTTGCTTTTGTGCGGTGATTTGGAAATTGCCAAGAAGATCATCGCGCAGGAGCCACAGTCTCCAGGTGGCGTGTCGCCCCAGGAGAAACTGAAGGACTTGTTGGTATTTGCCGCGAGCATCGAGTACTGCGCGCTGCGCAAAGTGTTGGGAGTGGCGATCCGCACTTGAGCGGTGGCCCAGCCGGGGTCGTACTCCGCATCTAAAACGGTGCGGGGGCGACCGAGGCGTGATCAGAAAAGCCCCTGCACGGTCACTCCCTCGTGAGTGCCGTGGTGGGGCTTTTTCATGGGGGTGCGGCGCGGGTGCCCCCGGAAATTTGGGGCTCAGCGACCCGGAAAATCGAGCAACAAGCGCAGCCCAAATTGAAAGCGCAGGTCAGTGGATCCGGCCGTCTCACGACTGGGCGCGTCCAGGGTCGTGGCTACCCCAAAGAGCGCGATGGGGCTCACGGCAAACCCGGAGGTCACATACCAATCCGTGCCCAGACAAATGCGCATCCACTCGAGCGAATGGTAACGTGCCGGATCAGGGAGCGAGCCGAGCGTGGACAATTGGCGATAGCCGACGCCGTAGCTCACCCAGGGGTCGATGCGCAGGCCCTGCGCCACGTGATACGCCACTTGCAAACCGGCACCCCACGATGTCGCAGAACAGTCGCTGCAGCCTTTGGCAGGCTGGTACAGGCCATACTCGCCGTAGGCCCCGAGAAAGACGAAACGATCCAACCCGATGGCGGCTTCTCCAGCAAAGAGCCCGCCGCCGCGCGAGCGATCGGTGCGGCTTTGGTCCTCGGACAGGCGTCCAAATGGGAGCGCGTAGCTGGCCGAGGCCGCCAATTGCACGTGCCCGCCAACGAGGTTTTTCTCAAACGGGACGGGCGAACTTTCAGCTTCATCCTCAGCTGCAGGCTCGGCGGCCCACGCTGGTGTCTGGGTTGAAACAGCAGCGAAGACGCCTGCTACACCAATAAGGAGGCGAGACAGTAAGCGAGGAGTAACCGCGCGGGCGAGCCGGCTGATTTTCATGAGCACCGCCTACCACAAAATACTCTGCAACGAGCATAGCGAGCGGCCGAACACGCTCGCATGGACAACGATTTGCCAGAAAATACCACGGAATTGCCGGGTTTTCATGCGGCGCGCCGTTTTAGGCTTCGGATCTTGACCGGCGAACAGGAGCGACGACGTGCCGTGTCCGTGGGGAACATCTTGACCTTCGGTTCATCGGAGGAGGCAGACGTCCAGCTGGCTGATCCGACCGTGAGCGCCATGCACTGCCGGTTGATTGTGGAACCGGGGGGCGTGCGCGTGGTCGATCTGCGGAGCAAAAACGGCACCTACGTGGGAGTAGGGCGGGTGGACAATGTCTTGCTTCAAGGGGCGCGTGCCGGCTTCTCCATCGGTCGCACCTGGGTGGAGATTCAGGAAGACAGGCCCGAGGAGAGCGTCGATGGCACTGGTTTGGTCGGAGATTCGCCTGTGATTCGTGAGGTGCGTGAGCGGGTGCACACGTTTGCCAGACTCAGGAAACCCGTGCTGATCCTCGGCGAGTCGGGGACTGGAAAGGACGTGGTTGCTCGAGCGTTGCATCGCTATTCGGGCCGCGCGGGCCAGTATGTGGCGACCAACGTTGCGGCGTACCCTGACTCCTTGATCGACGCTGAGCTGTTTGGCTACGAACGCGGTGCATTTTCAGGCGCGGTCACATGCCATGCTGGGCTCTTCTCTCAGGCCCAAGGCGGCAGCCTATTTCTCGATGAAATTGCTGAACTCAGCCGGGCGGGTCAGGCAAAGCTACTGCGTGTGGTGGAGGACGGAGAGCTGCGCGCATTGGGCAGTCAAATCGTCAAGAAGGTCGACGTGCGTTTGATCTCCGCCACCTGCCGCGACCTCAACCGAATGATGGAGGACGGCGAGTTTCGAGAGGACATGTTTCATCGTCTGTCGCTGCTCACCATCCAACTGCCACCGCTGCGCAAGCGGCTGGGAGACATCGTGCCCTTGGCGCAGCACTACCTGAGCCATGTGGCGGCGGAGTTTGGCCCAAAGTATCTTCCACCAGCCAGCATCGAACGGCTCAAGTCCTACCATTGGCCAGGCAACGTGCGGCAACTCTACGCACACCTGTACCGAGCGGCGGCCCTGTCAGTAGGGGAGGAGCTTTCGCCGCATTGGTTTTCTGGACTTGTCCCGGCGCAAGGCGAAGACCGTCCCAAACTGTATCCTCAAAAGGCGCTGGAGTTGCTCGCCCTGCACGAAAACGTGAGTGCGGCGGCCCGAGCGGCGGGCGTCCCACGCTCCACCTTCCGTTCGCTGCTGCAACGGGCCAAGGGTGATTGAAGGCGCCACCGCCTCGCGGTAGGAGGGGCCTTGGGTATGCGGCGCGACAATCCCGGCTCGTTGAGGCAATGCATCGTGATGGCGATGCTCAGCCCACTGCTCGTCGCTTGCGGGCATGACTCAACACCCGGCCCCAGTCAGCAGTCTGCAGCAGGGCAGTTCATAGCGCCGATTGCTGTCGGGGAAAGAACGCGCGCGGACTATGTGGCTGAAGCCGATCGACTGGCGCTCTTGGCGAGCAAACAGCAAGGTCAGGCCGGACACGACTTGTACAAACAAGCGGCCCTATTGCGTCATGATGCTTTCATCCAATTCGGCAAACAGGTGGACGCGCTCGAAGCGGTCGAGCTACTGAAGAACTTGCCTGCGGACAACACGAGCGGCAGTTGCGACGCCACCGTGCTCACCTTGGAGTTACAGGTTGCCTTGGGCGCAGATCCGCTAGCCCAGTATAGGGACTTGTTTTTGTTGCGCGAGCGCGCGACGGACCCCGCGTGCCGACAGCGTCTGGGTCGAGCACTGGCCGTGCTTTCAGCCTACCAACCGCCCGCTCAAGAACTCACCCGGATCCGCGACGAAGCGCGCGTGCTCGCCCAAGTCGAGCCGAACGCCGAGCAGTCACACAATGAGTCCTTGGTTGTGACCCCCGATGTGCTGCGCGCGCATTTGGATCAACCCACCAAGATCACCAAAGTGGAGCCATTCGCGGCGGAGCGTACAGCGCGCGTGGTCATCCACGTGACGCATCCGACGCGGTTCAAGGTAGGTGCACTGCAGGCCAGCGATGGGCACGGGCCGCGGCTGTTCGTCGATATCGAGCGCGCCAGCTACGAGCATCTGGAGGTCGTGGAGTCCAAAGGGCTGCTCGAGCGGGTCCGGTTTGGCAAAGGCGACGGTGGCGCCCGGGTGGTGTTGGACCTCGCTCAGCCCACCTTCCACCGGGTATTTTACTTGCCAGAGCCATTTCGTCTCGTGATCGACCTCAGTCTGGATGCTCCCGACGTGCGCCCCCAGTCGCGCAAGCTGCGCCGTCTAGTTCTCGACCCAGGTCACGGGGGCCATGATCCGGGCGCGGTCGGCCACAACGGCTTGCAAGAAAAGGACGTCGCCCTCGACATTGCCCACCGTGCCGCCCCATTGCTCGCCCGCGAAGTGGGCGTCTCCACTCTGCTCACGCGCGATGTCGATGTATTTGTTCCGCTCGACGAACGAGCCGCACGAGCCAACGCGTTTCACGCTGATCTGTTTGTCTCCATCCACCTCAACTCCAATCCAGATCATGCCTCGCGAGGCGTGATGACGTTCGTACTCGATGCCTCCCATGACGTTGCCGCATCCAAAGTGGCCGCCCGTGAAAATGCTTCGACGGAGGCGGCGGCCGTAGAACTGGCCAACTCGCTCAGTCGTGTGGACAACGTGGCGCGACGTGAGGCGTCGGAACTGTTCGCCTCGCTCTTGCAGCGCGCCGCGGGGGCGTCGCTTCGTCAAAAGTACGATGACGTGCTCGATAGCGGCGTGCGCAAGGCAGGTTTCTACGTGCTGGCCGGCGCGGCGATGCCAGCTGTGTTGTTTGAGGGGTCGTTCATCTCCAATCCCATCGAGGCTGACCGGCTCAACCAGGCGGACTACCGACAGCGTCTGGCAGATTCCATCGTCAACGCCGTACGCGCCTATCAGCAGGGGCTTTAGTTTTTAGAGGGGCAGGGCCCCTCTCGTCGGCGCGAGTGAATCGCGCCTCCTCACTCCCACCTTCCGCCGGAAAATCCGGCGCCTCCCACATGGTCGGCGGCGGTTTTCCGCGTCTCGTCGCTGCGCGACATCGTGCTGGCTTGTTCGCTGAGGTTTGGTTGGGTTTCGCTGGGGTTGTGGTCGCCGGCGGGGACGCGGCGCCTCGCTGCTGCGCAGCATCGGGGGGCTTGTTTGCAAGAATGGTCGGCGGCGGCGCCGCAGGCGCGCGCAGCGCGCCGAGGACCAGACCAGGGGCGTCGGGGCCCCTGGTCCAACAAGAAACAACGGACAGAAGCAGCCGTCTCGTGACTGAGCGCAGGCACCCACCCTCACTTCGTGATGGGGTGGGTGACGTAGCGAGCGAAGACGGGCGAGAGTAGTGAACCGCGTCTCGTCGCTGCGCGACATCGTGCTGGCTTGTTCGCTGAGGTTTGGTTGGGTTTCGCTGGGGTTGTGGTCGCCGGCGGGGACGCGGCGCCTCGCTGCTTTGCAGCATCGGGGGGCTTTCTTGCCACATGGTCGGCGGCGGCGCCGCAGGCGCGCGCGGCGCGCCGAGGACCAGACCAGGGGCGTCGGGGCGCCTGGTCCAACAAGAAACAACGCAGCGATGCAGACGTGGAGCAACTGAGTGAAGTCACCCACCCTCACTCCGTGATGGGGTGGGTGACGCAGCGAGCGAAGACGGGCGAGGGTAGTGACCCCAGTCGCCCGCCCTCACTTCGTGAAGGGGGTAGGTGATGCAGCGAACGCAGGCTGGCAAGTGCAGGGAAGCCGCTTTTGGCGGTTTGATGCAATCAGTGAGGAAATTTACTGCCACCTTCTGCTGAGATGATTGTTTCCTATTTGACTCAGTAAGAGCGCGAACTTACCTTGTGGGGCTCCCGGAAAATCGGGGGGTACCTGGGTTTCGGCGCAAGAAAGCGACACGTGTTTGCTGGATTGCGTTGCGTCTGAAGGCCAAAGCAATGAACAAAGCTCAGCTCAAGAAATTTCGTGAACTTCTGGAAGAAAAGCGTCAAGACATTTTGGCTCGCGCCAAACAGACTTTGTCGCAAGACATGACCCTTGATCAAGACGACTTGCCTGACGAAATGGACTTGGCGTCCAGTGAGTACCTACAGTCGTTCACGTTCCGCTTGCGTGGTCGCGAGAAAGTGTTTCTCGACAAGATCCAGCGTGCGCTCGAACGCATTGATGAGGGCTCGTTCGGCAATTGCGAAGAGTGCGGTGAAGAGATCTCTTCCAAGCGCCTCGAGGCGCGCCCCGAGACGACCTTGTGCATTCGCTGCAAGGAAGACCAGGAGCGCGTCGAGCGCGATTTTGGTTGAAGCAGCGTCTCTTGCTTTTGCTGGGCTTTCAACCTTCGCTGGGCTTCCTCGCTGCGCTCTTACTTTCGCTCGGCTTTTTTGGCGCTGCTCTTCTTGCGCGCTGCTGGCGCTTCACTCTGGGGCGTCAGCGCACTGCCGGCCTCGGCGGATGAACGCTGCGGTGGGGTAGAGGCGCGCTGCGGCGGGTTAGAAGGGCGCTGTGGCGGGCTGGAGTTCTGTCGGTTCATCCTCACCTCATTGAGGCTCTCCAGAATTTCCTTGAGCGCGACCCCTGTGTAGCTGGACGTGTTCTCCGCCACTTGCTCGGGCGTGCCCTCGGCGACCAAGGTGCCGCCGCCGTCGCCGCCTTCGGGCCCCATGTCGATCACCCAATCGGAGCAGGCCACGAGCTCCAAGTTGTGTTCGATGATGATGATGGAGTTACCGCCCTCGCGCAGCTCGAGCAGCGCGTGGGTCAAATGCTCAATGTCCGAAAAATGTAGGCCCGTGGTCGGCTCATCGAGGACATACAACGTGCTGCCCGTCGCGCGCCGACTTAACTCAAGCGCAAGCTTGACGCGTTGTGCTTCACCACCGGAAAGGGTGGTGGCCGGCTGTCCGAGCGTAACGTACCCCAAACCTACCTGGTTGAGTGTCCGCAGGCGCTCGAAAATGCGGGGAATGGGCTCAAATAGTGTGAGAGCGTCCTCGATCGTCATGTTGAGGACATCGGCGATGGAGTAGCCGCGATACTTGATCTCCAACGTTTCACGGTTGTAGCGAGTGCCATTGCAGGCGTCGCAATTGACGTACACGTCGGGCAAGAAGTGCATCTCCACCTTGAGCACGCCGTCGCCCTGACACGACTCGCAGCGCCCGCCCTTGACGTTGAAAGAGAAACGTCCGGGCTTGTAACCACGGGCGCGCGCGTCAGGCAGGCCCGAGAACACCTCGCGCAGGTCGGAGAAAATACCCGTGTAGGTGGCGGGGTTGGAGCGCGGCGTTCGACCGATGGGCGCCTGATCGATGCTGATGACCTTGTCGATTTGATCCAGGCCCTCGATGGCCTCGCATTGACCGATGAAGCCACTGGCGCCGTACAACTTGTTGCGGGCAGCCGCGAGCAGGGTATCGACGATCAAGCTGCTTTTGCCTGAACCGCTGACACCGGTCACCGCGGTGAGCACACCGAGCGGGATGCTCAGCGTCACATTCTTGAGGTTATGGGCGCGCGCGCCCACGATCTTGAGCGCCTTGCGCGTGCTGGCCTTCTTCCGCTTGGGAATGGGCAGATGCTTTTCGTAAGAAAGGTAGGGCCCCGTGATGGAGTTGGGGTCCTTCATCAGCTCCGCCGGGGTACCCTGCGCCACGACCTGTCCGCCGTGAACACCCGCGCGTGGTCCCATGTCCACGACATGGTCAGCTGCCAAGATCGCTTCGCGATCATGCTCCACCACGAGCACACTGTTGCCCTTGTCCACCAAGCGACGCACTGCTTCAAGCAGCCGGAGATTGTCCCGGGCGTGCAATCCCACCGACGGCTCATCCAGCACGTAGAGCACGCCGACCAGTGACGCACCGATTTGCGTCGCGAGGCGGATGCGCTGTCCTTCACCGCCCGACAAGGTGGCAGCCGCGCGATCGAGAGAGAGGTAACCCAGGCCGACGTCGATCAAGAAGCCCAAACGATCGGTGACCGCGGGGATCAAGGGCGCAGCGACGGCTGTCTCTTTGCGCGACAGCTCATCACTTTGACCAATTCTCCGGAGCTCATTGCGCAACTTGGTGAGCGGCATGCGACACAGCTCGCCGATGTTGTAGTCGCCCAATTTGACGCTGAGCGCCTCCTTGCGCAGTCGCGTTCCGTCGCAAGCTGGGCAGGGCTGAGCCGAGGTGAAGCGCGCCAGATCATCCACTCCCACGGAGCCTTCGAGATAGTCCTCGCCCTCCGGGCCTTCTTCGCTCTCCTGCATGGCCAGAAGGCGCGGGATGATGCCCTCGTATTTCTTGCCGTCGCCGTAGAGAATGATCTCACGTTTTGCCTTGGGGATGGTCTCCCAGGGTACATCCGGGTCGATACGTAAGGCTTTGCAAACCTTCTGCACCTCGGCCGCGTTGGCTTCAGAACCGCGGCGTCCAAATGCAGTGACGGCTCCCTCGCGCAATGACCGGCTCGGGTTGGGGACCAGGCGGTTGGCGTCGATGGACGCCTTGCGGCCCAAACCGTTGCATTCAGGACACGCGCCGTGGGGGCTGTTGAAGGAGAACAACCGCGGTTCAAGGGGAGGCAGCGTGATGCCGTGCTCCCACGACACCAAACGCTCGCTCATCACCACGGGCTCTTGGTCGTTCATCAGATCGAGCAACACGGTTCCGTCGCCCAACTTGAGAGCCAGTTCGATGGAATCCGTCACCCGCCCCTTGATTTCGTCGCGGACTGAAACGCGATCGACCACGAGGTCCAAGTTGTGTGGCACCTCGGGATCCACGCTGACGTCTTCGCTCAGATCGAAATTTTTGCCATCGAGCCGGGCGCGGACGAACCCTTCGCGTCGCAATCGGGTGAGCTCATGGTCCAAGTCCCGCGCCTCGTTGCGCACGATGCGTGACAGGATGATGACCCGTTCTCCCTCACCGCGACTCATCACGTAGTCCACGATTTCTTGAACCGTGTACGCCCGCAGCACCTCGCCCGAGATGGGACAGTGTGGCGTCCCCACGCGAGAAAACAAAAGCCGCAAGTAATCCGCGATCTCCGTGACCGTGCCCACGGTGGACCGCGGGCTTTTCCCCAGCGCCTTTTGTTCGATCGCGATGGCTGGGCTGAGCCCGTCGATGCTTCCCACCCGGGGCTTGGGCAACTGGTCCAAAAATTGTCGCGCGTAGGCCGACAGCGACTCGACATAGCGCCGCTGGCCCTCTGCATAAATAGTGTCAAACGCCAAGGATGACTTGCCCGAGCCACTGGGTCCGGTGATCACCACTAAGCGGTTTCTAGGCAGTGTTAAGCTGACGTTCTTGAGATTGTGTTGTGCCGCGTCTGTGACGACCAGGCTATCCATATAAGGGCTCGTGTAGCACAATCGTTTCATGGTCCACAGACCGAAATCCCGGCGCGTGTCCTCGGACAACGGCTGGCTACAGGGGAGAACCGCCGGGCTGCATCGAAGAAGCGCCGTGGCTGCATGGTCGGCAACGCGGGATGTACGAGCGCAGCGCTGGGGCGCAGCGGGGGATCCACCAGGCCGCCCTGGGCGATCCTGTAGGCGCGCGCGGGGCCTCCCGAGCGGGACGGCTTTGTCCTCGGCGATTTCAAGCGACAATTTCAATTTTGAATCGATTGGAACTGGCTCTTTTTGGCTATCAGCCGCTTGCCATGCTTTCCGGAGTACGCATCATGTTGCCGCCATCCGGTGCTTCTACTAGCTTCCACCGCAGCCGAGCAGTTGGGGCCTATAGCTCAATCGGTCAGAGTCCCCGGCTCATAACCGGGTTGTTCCTGGTTCGAACCCAGGTGGGCCCACCAGCCTCGTCCAGAGATTTCCGTGAGTATTCAAGCAAGCTTTGCCACCCTTCAAACCCTTCAAGTGGTCGATCTACGCATCGCGAAACTGGAGGCCGAGCTGGCCACCGAACGCGCTGGGATATCGGACAAAGCGGAGCGACAAGCGGCGCTGCTTTCCCGGATAAGCAAGGTCGAGTCCATCGTTGCCGTGATGGAAAGCACGCGTCACGAGCTCAATCAGGAACTCCGTCAGCACCTGCTCCAGGTCGACAAGACGCGGGAAAAGCTCGCTCGCTGTCGCAACGAGCGTGAGGCCAATGCTGCCCAGCGCGAAATGGAAGAGGTGCGCCGGCTGTGTAAAGAGCGCGAGACGGAGATCCAGAAGCTCTTGGGGCTGATCGCAGACGCGCGCGCCGATGTTGCCTTGCTCGAGCAGGAGCGCAACGCCGTGGCCGAGCAGATTGACGAGCTGGACGGGCAGGCGGCACTCCGGGTGAGAGCGCTCGAGAGTTCGCTCGAAGAGCAACAGGGCAAGCGTGAGGCCGCCCTGGGCAAACTACCGACGACAGTCCAGGGGCGGTATCACGCGGTGCACGCGCGCCGCAGTACCGGTACCGCGGCGGCGGTGGATGGGTCATGCACGGCCTGCCACATTTCGCTGTCCCCGATGCTGTATCAGGAACTCATGCGGATGCAGGAGTTTTTCCAGTGCCCTAGTTGCCACCGGCTTCTGTACCTCACGGACGCACCGGAGGAGCTGCAGTCTGACTTGGAGACGCAGGCCGATCTGGAAGCGCAGTCCGACCTGGAGGATGACGATTCAGCAGTGTCGGAGGGGTAGACATGAAAGCCTGCCCTAAATGCGGCCGATTGTACCCAGCTGATTCCGGCTTTTGCCCAGTGGACGGCGGCCAATTGGTGTCCGCTTCGCAGTTTCCCATTCCGCCGCGCAGCGATGACCCGCGTGTGGGCGACACAGTGAAGGACCGCTACCAGATCCGTCGCGTGGTTGCGGATGGTGGGATGGGCCGCGTGTATGAGGCCTTGGACTTGGTGGAGCGCCGCAACGTAGCGGTCAAGATCCTGCATACAGATGTCGCCAAGGACCCGGTCCAGGTAGAGCGCTTCAAGCGCGAATTTGAGGTCAGCAAGCAGCTGAGTCACGAGCACATCATTCACGTGCTCGACTTCTTTGAGCTTCCGGGTGGCGTCTACGTGATGGTGATGGAGTTCCTGTTCGGTGAGGAACTGGCGCAGCTCCTGGCCCGAGAGAAATTCTTGTCGCCCGAACGCGTCGTGCGCATGCTCAGTCAACTGGCCGTAGGGCTGGATGACGCCCACAAGCGGCAGCTCGTGCATCGTGACCTGAAACCAGACAACATCTTCCTGGTCCAGACGCGTGAAGGTGACATCGTCAAGGTCCTTGATTTTGGTTCCGTCAAAGATCGCGGCATGGGGGCAAAACAACTGACGGTGATGGGCACGACCATCGGCTCGCCCTATTACATGGCCCCTGAGCAGGCTCAGGCGCTAGATACGCTGGATCACCGCGCGGACGTGTGGGCACTGGCCGCCATCGTGTACGAATGCATGACGGGCAACGTGCCCTTCCCGGGCGTGAATGGCCCGCAGATCTTGCTGAACATCTTGTCCAAAGAAGCCCCGGCCGCCAGCCAGGCCAAGGACACGAAATATTCCATCCCACCCAGTGTCGACCAGGTGCTGGAGAAGGCCTTCAAGAAGCTACCAGCTCTCCGTTATGAGACTGTGGGAGCGTTCGCGGACGCGCTGGGCGGAGCCTACGGGCTCTCCGGCGATCACAAGCAGTGGGCTGCTACATCTGAATCCAAACTCCACAAGCTCATCGGTAGTCAACTCGGTGGGCTGATGGCCGCACCCCGGGCCCACGCGCCCCGTTCGGCCATGGACAAGTTCTTTGGGGAGCAAGATTCATTGGGCGACGCAGGCGCAGGGTCGGGTTCCGCACGGGACTCGATGGCTGACGCGATGCGCAGCGCTTACGACGTCGCAGGTGAGGAGGGCCGGGGCGACAAGGGCCACGCCGGCTCGGACTACGCCTCCTTTATCCCACCCGTCTCCAGCGTATTCCCGGTGTGGATCTTAGTGGTCGTGGCGCTTTTGTTGGCCGCGGCCCTCGGCTTTTTCTTGGTATTGTGAGCCCCGCGGACGCACCGCTGCGCCTCGCCACTGAAAGTGCCTCCTGCTTGCAAGTGTGGTAGGTGAGCGCCATGTCAAAGCGGTCCTTCGCGCATGTGCGCTGCACGTTTGCTCTTGGTTTATTGCTCGGTCTAGCTAGCTCTGCTTGCAATCAAAATGACGCGCGTGCGGCGGCGGACCAACCCTCGCAGCAGACGAACCCTGAGCAAGCGCCGGCTGCGGTCAAGCCAGCGGCCCAGGAGCAGCCCACGGTGGACAGTCAACCCGCGCTGCAGAGCAAGCCCAGCTATGACGAAGACGCATTTACCCTCACGCTCACCGGTCCGAGTGCTGCGAAGGTGGGTGAGCCCGTGAAGTTGCTCGTGACGCTTTCGGCCAAAAATGGTTTCAAAGTCAACGCGGAGTATCCCGTGAAGTTTCGCCCGGTGACGGCCGCGGGCCTTTTGTGGGCCAAGGAGACCGTGGGCAAAGACGACGGGCAGGTAGAAAAGTCAAAAGTCGTGCTTCCGGTCGAACTCAAGCTGAGTCAGCCGGGCAAGTTCGAGCTTGCGGGCAAACTCTCGTTCAGCGTGTGCACTGAGGACCGCTGCTTGATTGAAAAGCGTGATCTAGGTGTAAGCATCACGGCTTCTTGATTGGCTTTCTTCGATCCATCCCCGTGTTAAAATGAAAGGGATGGGTAAAGATGATACGCGCTATCCGCACGGAGCCAGCTTGGAGGAACGTTTGAATCACTCCAGCGATTCCGTTTTGGAATCGATCGCAGAGTACGTGGAGCGCGACTTTCAGGATCAGCGCCGCGTGCTGTCGTTCGATGAATATCTGAGCATGTTTCGTCAGCAGCCTGCTCGACATTGTCGCGACGCGGCCGCGTACCTCTTGGACATGATTCATCACTACGGTACCGAGGTCTTGGATACGCCACTTGGCCCCAAGACCCGCTACAAGCTGTTTGACCAGCCGTTTTTACCCAAGCCCGAGGCGGAGGCCGCGTGTCTCATTGGACAAGAAGATGTTCAGGAGCGCATCGTCGGCTACCTGGAGAACTTTCGTCGCGAGGGACGGCCCAATCGCGTCCTGCTCATGCATGGCCCCAATGGTTCGGCCAAGAGCACCATGGCCGCTTGCTTGATGGGGGGCCTGGAGGACTACTCGCTCCTGGATGAAGGCGCGCTGTACCGGTTTCATTGGGTCTTTCCGAAGAAGGCTTCGGTGAAGGGCGCCATTGGGTTTGGGGGTGAACAGCGCCGCAGCAAGTCTGATCTCAGCAGCTTTGCCTACCTGCCCGATGAGGAATTAGAGACGCGTTTGGTGGTTGAGGTGCGTGATCACCCGCTTTTTCTCCTACCTCGCGCGCCACGTCTCAAGCTCATTGAGGCCTGCCTGCCTGCTGGCGCGGCTGTCCCCCGTTGGATCACGCATGGCAGCCTCTGCCAAAAGAACCAACAAATCTTCACCGCGCTGCTCAATTCCTACTCAGGCTCCCTGCGCGAGGTGCTCCGACACGTGCGCGTCGAACGCTACTTCATCTCGCGGCGTTATCGCGTCGGTGCAGTCACCCTGGGGCCAGAGCTGAGCGTCGATGCCAGTGAGCGTCAGGTGACAGCCGATAGAAATTGGGGCGCGCTGCCCGCCAGCCTCCAAGGCCTCTCTCTGTACGATGCCAGTGGAGAGCTAGTGGACGCGGCCGGTGGGGTGCTCGAGCTGTCGGACCTGCTCAAACGGCCGATCGACGCCTTCAAATACCTGCAGATTACCGCAGAAACAGGCCAAGTTTCACTCGGCTCCCAGAACTTGGAGGTCAACTGCGTGATGCTGGCCAGCGGCAATGAACTGCACCTGTCAGCCTTTCGTGAGCACCCAGAGTTCGAGAGTTTTCGTGGGCGCTTTGAACTCATCACCGCGCCGTATTTGCGCGATTTTCGCCAGGAGCAGGCGCTGTACGATCAACAGGTGGCGCGTCGCTTGAGCGCCTACGTTGCGCCTCACTCAACTGAGCTCGCCGCGCGGTTTGCCATCCTCACCCGCCTGCGCAAACCCGAGCACGAGCACTACCAGGAACAACTGCGCCCGCTCGTGCAGGCCATCAGCGCTTGGCAAAAGATGGGCGCGTACGCCGGGGAGCTGACTGATCTCGAGGTCAAAGGCGAAAAGGTGCCGCTACGGCAAGCTACGATTGAAATGGGCGCCGAATGGGCAGAATCGCACCACTATGAAGGCATGATGGGCGTGAGCGCGCGCGTCATGCGCACCGTGCTCTTCTCCGCGGCGCAAAATACGCATTATGGCTATCTGTCGCCATTTGGGGTGCTCACTGAGCTGGACAGGCTGTGTGAAAAGGGGCGCGACTATGCGTTCTTGAATATGGAGCCGCAGGCCGGCGGGTATCACGACCACAAAGCGTTTCGAAAGCAGCTGCGCACGTGGCTGATTGACACGTTTGAGGATGAACTGCGTCAGGCGAGCGGGTTAGTGGATGAGAGCCGCTACGAGGAGTTGCTTGGTCGCTACGTCTCGCACGTGAGCGCGTCGGTCAAAGGGGAGAAGCTGCGCAACCCCATGACAGGCGCCCTGGATCCACCCGATGAAGGTCTGATGGGTGAGGTGGAAAGATTGCTCGCCGTGGGTAGCAACGTGGCTGAGGCCCGCGCCGTACTCATGGGTCGCATTGCTGCCTGGGCCATCGACAATCCAGGCAAAAAAATCGCACTTTCGCCCATCTATCGCGAAAAGCTCAATCAGATCCGCAGCGCTGTGTTCAATGAGCGTCGGGCGGCCCTGGGGCAGCTGTGTGAAAAGATCATGGTGCAAGAGGAGCAAGCGGGGAGCCCGGGCGATATCGCGGTGACCGAGACGCTGAAGCAGTTGAATGAGCGCTTTGGCTATTCCCCGCGCGCGGCGCGCGACATCGCAGCGCAGCTGTGGACCGAACGTTACCGCGCTCCGCGGCCCTAAGGGTGTGCGTCAACGTCGGGGTCAGCTGCGCTGGGAGCGCGTGGCGTTGGGGTTGAGTCTCGTCGCGTGGGTCGCGACTGAATCCTGTGCGAGGGTGTGGCCGGCAGCAAGGCGCAGCACTCACCAAGTGCTCACTGGGGGCCCCGGCGACAAGACACCGCGTGCGTAGCCAACCACCTCAACGACGGCTGACCGGAGTCCTGGAATGGCCGACCTTTTATTGGGCGCCCAGTGGTGGGCGTAAATTTGCGGCGTAAAAGGCCGAACTATTTCTTCGCCAGCGGTGGCTGCAGTTGCAACGTCCGGAGAGCAACCTATCTTAGATCGCGTGTCAACGGAGCGATTGATTGGACATGCCCCTTTGTCGGCACTTCACGCAAGGCCCAGCAAGAGTGCCGAGGCCGCAAAGGCTCGCCAAATTCGCCGCGAACTTGCGATGTCAGCAGAGGATCGAATCAAGCTAGCTCTTGAACTCGGGCAGCGGCACGTTAAGTTATGTCCATCGCCGAAAGTACGCTGAGTCTCGCGATCGAGGTGGCGGGCATTCTCAAACAAGCGGGGGTTGATCCGCTATTGATCGGTGCGGCTGCTCTTGCTGCTCACGGCTACCCACGTTCCACCGAGGATGTGGACTTCGCAGTTGCGATTCCGCCTGCGCAACTGAGCACGCTTGCACGCCAAGTGCCGGGCACGGCCGAGTACAGTGAACCGGACGGGAACGACCCCTTGGGTGGTGTGCTCACCACGATGCGCGACGGCGGTAAGGTGCAAATCGTCAACTTCCTCAACCCTCCGAGTGGTGGCTTTCCGCGCTTGGTGCAAGAGGCCCTGAGCCGCAGTAGCGCAGACGCCGTGGGCGCTAAGCTGGTCACGCTGGAGGATCTGATCCTCTTCAAGGCCTACGCGGGCGGGCGCAAGTCTCGGAGCGACGTCGCGGAACTCTTGGTGCGAACGAAACCCGATATGGAGTTTCTCAAGTCTCTCGCGAGACAATACCGTCTAGAGAGCGAGCTGACATTCGTGCTCGATGGCCTCGGTTAACGCAGGAAAAAAGCCAGTCGGACGAAGCGTCGCAACTGGCTGAATTGAACGGTCTGTATCGATCTTAGAAGAAGAGTGCCGAAGGGCAGACTTGAACTGCCGACCCCACGCTTATGAAGCGTATGCTCTAACCGACTGAGCTACTTCGGCTTTTTAACCCCCAGGGTGGGTCCACC
>Ga0315910_10000465_pt1 | contig 40252 bp, 31 predicted proteins | sample EdamamesoilMG_FD_204470 | JGI IMG/M metagenome (GOLD analysis project Ga0315910, IMG submission 204470) | Garden soil microbial communities collected in Santa Monica, California, United States - Edamame soil | ecosystem: Environmental > Terrestrial > Soil > Garden | place: USA: California...
ATCGAACGTTACTATTTACAGGCAACAGCTTATTATAAATTTTGCAGTAAGGATGATTTCGATATTTCTCTATGATCTCAATTGCTTTAGGTAACAAAGGAACATTTTCGACTTCATCGGTTTTGCCCCTATCACGCAATATCCAAAGGCTTCCGTCAAAGCCTTTCACTACGTCTTTTGGAGTTAATGCTTCTGCATCACATTATGCGGAATCTCCACTAATCAGCGCCTTGTATAGAGAATCGTATGTCTCATCATACGAATTCAATCGCATGTTATTAATCAAGAAGGCCGGAGTCCTATCAATACCGATTTGTTCACCAGTATCTAAGTCGTGTTCGATTTTCTCAATGACTACAGAATTGTCACGGTCATTTAAAAACTGACCGAGGTTAAGTTCTAATTCATCAGCCAGGTAAATAGTAAAGTCAAGTGATAGCCGCGATTGATTTCTGAAAAGAAAATTATGCATTTCCCAAAACTTTCCCTGGATTCCAGCCGCCTCCGCTGCCTGCGCACCGACCATTGCCATAGGATGTATTTCGCGTAAAGGAAAGTTGCGGAATTCAAAAAGCAATTGATCGTCAAATTCCTCCATAAGTTTTTGAACAAGGGCCCAGGCTTTTGCGCAATGTGGACATTCATAGTCACCATATTCAACAAGTACGATTGCAGCTTCAGTGTTGCCTAGTTGATACGTGTGATTCTTAACAGACATTGTCTCATTTTTCATATTGCATCGATTTGGTTTTTATGATATGTAAATTCTTTTTCAGCAAAGCATCAAGAGACTCAAAGGTTGGTGTGTGAAGGAAGCTGAACAATGTAGAAACAACGGAACCATTGTCTTAATCAATGATTTAGTTCCCCATTCGAAAGTCTTGCCTATAATTTCTTTTTGCATGCTTGCATTTGGAACGGTGCATACACCCATTTATGAATGATTGCTGCATGATTACCCACGGTTTAGCTATTAATGACTTGAGTGCCGGAGAATAGTTTTGTTCACACTCTGGCAAAGGAGTAGATGATGAAAATCCCCACAATAGTAAAACACAAAAGATCACCTCTTTTTACAGCTGTTTTTATTCTGCTGAACATCATTACCATGTTGCAGAATATAAGTCTTGCACAAAGTCATCAAGACAAATTACTTCGCGTCTATGAAGACAACGATTTCATCAATATTCTTGGCCATGGATCAGATCGATGGTATTCCCATGGGTTTCGCTTGGACTTTTTTTATGGGCGAGCAACCAGGGCACCTTTACTTCCGTTATTCCCAGTTAGTCCAAAGCGCATCAATACTTACAGTTGGGGCATTGCGCAGATGCTTATTACTCCCTCGGACTTAAGTAAAAGCATACCCGATGCCTGGGACTATCCATACGCGAGTTCCCTATTTATCACTCGATCTGTTCATTCCACTTCACGCGAAGATAAGCTTTCTGTTCAATCAGAGATGAGCTTGGGCGTTCTGGGACCAGCTTCCATGGCGGAAGAAGTTCAGGTTTATGTTCACAAACAAATTGGAGATGAACTTCCTATGGGATGGAGTACACAATGGGATAATGACTTGTTATTGAACTACAATATTTCCGTGGAAAAAGAAGTACTATCCATCAATCGTTGGTTTGAACTTATGATCGGTGGTCGTTTGGCAGTGGGTTCGTTATTAACAGGTACTGCGATCTATTCCGTTGTCAGAATTGGAAAGATGAATAGTTACTTTGATGGCTTCATCGCACAATTCTCTTCCAATAAAACTGATGACAAATGGCAGGCGTATTTGACCGTTGTTCCGAGTGTTGAGTATTCAGCACGAAATGCATACTTGGTCGGAGGTTTATTTCAGCGTCACGAACTTAGTGGTTTACCAACGAGGGAACCCAAGACATTGCTTTTCAATTTAAGCTACGGCTTCTTTATTTCTTCTGGTGACGTGTGTATATCCTTTACGCAGAAATCGTTCTCTCCACTCATTGTAGGGCTGCCCAGGCATGCCGTGGGAAACATCTCATTCTATATAAAATTGTAACCGTTCCAACTCTTCGTCAGCGACTATCTTCTTCGAACGGCACGGCCTTATTATGTTAATTTCCCTAAAAAGTACAACACACCGAGAATATATCTATCGTAGTTATTTCATACAGGCATGTACTTCGCACAATAAATTAAAAATCAAATGAAAACAGTATTACACAGTTTATTCGCGGCCATACTAGTCGCCTGCACAGTATCCGCAAAGGCACAAAAGCCGTCACCCGAATTACTCACGCCGAGTAACCACGTATTGGTATTAGTTGATCACGAAAGCCAAATGGCATTCGCAGTCAAGAACATTAGCATTGACGAATTGCGAAACAACACTGGCCTGGTTGCCGGTGGATCAAAGGTCTTTAAAGTTCCAACCGTGGTGACGACTGTGTTGGAAAAATCATTCAGTGGTCCTGTCTTTCCTGAACTTCTGAAGTACTATCCAAAAGAAACATCTGGCTATATAGATCGGTCAACCATGAACTGTTGGGAAGACATTCCTACGCAAAAAGCGATAGTGGCAAAGGGCAAGAAAAAGATTGTCTTTGCCGGATTGTGGACGAGTGTCTGCATTGCCGGGCCGGTACTATCAGCGCTTTCCGATGGATATGATGTGTACTTCATCACAGATGCTTGCGGGGATGTAAACGTAGAAGCACATGAGATGTCGATCTTTCGGATGATACAAGCAGGCGCCAAGCCGATGACCTCAACCCAATATGTTCTCGAGTTACAACGCGATTGGGCAAGAAGTGAAACGTATGGTGCAGTTACTGGTCTTTTTAAAGAACATGGCGGTGCGTATGGTCTCGGAATTCAATATGCAAATGAAATGGTGAAACACTAGCATTGGTCATGCGGATATTGATGCGTTGAATTTGGAGCAGGGTGACAGCTCCAAATTCTTTAATTAACTAATGCGCACGCGGAGTGTCGGATAGCCAACGAACGCGAAAGCATTGACTAAACCCTACATTGATTTGTACCACGGCATCGTGGAAATGAACAATCCCTTTCGGATACCGAAGAAGTACCTTCGCTATCATGAAAACAATACAATGTATCCTGCTGCTTCTGGTGATTGGTATAATCCCATCTTCGTCTCTGCATGCACAGAAAACAGCCGAACAGGTGCGGGAACTAAAAAGAAAAATACGCACCAGCAAAACGACCTTCGAGCTGGTGACAAACATGATGCACCTGGCAACCGATTATGTCAATACCTACAAGCCAGACAGTGCCATTCTTCTACTCCTTCGTTCCAAGTCTTATCTCCAAACGGACAGCACCGTTCGCGTCAAGTACCGCGGCTGGATCTATACTGATCTTGCCCGTGCATACATGCTAAAAAAAGAAGATCAGCTATTGAATCAAACTATTTTGGATTATTTCTCGGGTACACGCAGCGACAAGGAACTTCGCTCAGGCTATTATACAATAGGCTACTATTATAAACGGTGGTATGCCGATCATATGATAGGTGTTCAACACGCCATCCCTTATCTCGACTCTGCAGAGAACCTCAGTAGAACCATGAAAGGATATGATTGGCAGATTGTTATCAAACTGGAAAAAATCGAATGTTATCAAATACTGGGGAAATTGGACTCAGCGGAAGTATTGGTGGATAAGCTACAAGTTTTTGAAAGACAATTTTATGACAGTTTAAGTGGCCGCAGTTACTTTCAAAAACATTTTAACAATCTCGTCAAAGGGCAATACAATTCAGCACTTGAAAATCTACTGATTGCTCTTGACCGAACTGAAAAATATGGGGATGACTTCTATACATCTGATATTTATATGTTTCTGGCCATGATCTATCATGAGCTTGGAAAAAATGAAGAATCGATTTTGTGGCATAAAAAGACACTGTCGCTGGTTGAAGGGGACATCATGAAGGGAGGAAGCATATTAACCAATCAACAATCGATGTACTTTTTGGAATGTTGTGCACTGGTAAAACTTTGGCTTCAGCTTGGTCGTATATCGGAAGCACGCACTTTAATTAACGAAACTTTACAAAAGTACCCTCCTTCAAGTGATGTCCAGAAGGCCAGATCGGCGCAGATGTTGGCATATCTCTATGACGCTATTAACAACAAGGTTCTTGCGTATAAGAACTACATCACCATGGCGGAATATTACGACAAAGTCCATCGAATGGAATTACCAGGTGCATTTGAGAGTGCAATGAACGATGTGAGTGCTTATTTGGTGAAAGAAGGAAAATTTGATGAAGCAAAAGTGTACATCGTTAAGGCCGTGGCAGGTAGATTCACGCGACCGCTACCACTTCATGTTAGTGAAAGTTATCGACTATTGTACAAAGTTGATTCAGCGCAAGGAAACTATTTAGCTAGCATAGAGCATCTTTCCAAACATAAGCGGATACAGGACTCCGTCTTTACGGAAAGAAAGGGATATCAGATGGAAGAATTACAGGTAAAGTATGCCATGAAGCAAAAAGAAAAGGATATTCTGTTGCTCAGGAAACAAGATCAAATCGCGAAGGCGGAATTAGCACAGGCTTCGTTGATGCAAAGAGTGACGATGGCAGGTATCGGCGTCCTGGTCATTCTATTGTTACTTTCCTACAATCAGTTTCGAATTAAACGGAAAAGCAACCGCCAGCTACAGCTCCAACGTAAGGAGATATCCGATCAAAATATTTCCCTTAAACACTTGGTTGATGAAAAGGAGTGGCTATTAAAGGAAATTCATCACCGTGTAAAGAACAACCTGCATATGATTACCAGTTTATTAAGTTCGCAGGCATTCAATCTAAATGACGATATAGCAAAGCTCGCCGTGAAGGATAGTCAAAATCGAATACAAGCGATGTCCATGGTTCATCAGAAGCTATACATTAATGAGAATATATCAAACATCGATGCATCGATCTACATCTGCGATCTCGTAGACCATTTGCGGAGTAGTTTCTCTGTCGATCACATTCGGTTTACCACTGAAGTGGAACCCATCCGACTCGCCGCACATTATGCTATTCCAATAGGTTTGATTGTGAACGAAGCGATTACAAATTCAATCAAGTACGCATTCCCTTCTGGTCAAGCTGGAGTGATTTCGATCTCCCTATCTAAGAAAGGTAAAGAAGTTCTTCTCTCCATAACTGACAATGGTGTAGGTTTTCCACCGCATCAACGACCTGGAAGTTCGAAGTCATTGGGTATGACCTTGATCCACGGACTGGCCCAGGAGCTGGACGCAGCAATTGACATTAAGTCAAGCAATGGTACGTCCATATCTTTGGTAATTCCGTTTGATAGTGTTGCTCTGGGTACAGATACCGTGAATGGAACCACCCATACGAAATATATCTAAATCTCTTTTAGAAACCTTCTCTGTACGCGGCCTCATAGCTTATTGGGCTATTCGTCCCTGGAATACACAGTGACTCGCTGTTATTGGTGAAGCTATTCGTGTCTGATGATTTATATGCACGAGGACGATGCCACGATACGATGGTCAAGTGAAGATAACATCGAAACATTCGCGAATACCGTCAAGAACTGATAACGAAATTGCTAAGTCTTCAGAAGCTTCGAGACTTCTTAAAGTAGAATATCATATTGAAGATCAGTCGCCACTAAACATGGAGTATTTTAATAGAGCGTTAATAGCATTAAAGGATACTTCAATTAATCTCTCCTGCTACGTCACATTGATTCTTGAAATCCGAAGGAAGGATTCCATCAGTATTTCAACTTCTGGGAATAAGTTATTGCAGTTGGAAATAAATGCAGCCACTTGCAACTATCTCTGAAGTAATCGAGCATTCTACACTTTGCTATGGTTTAATAAGTTGTACAATGGATTGAACAACTCATACATATATTTTGAAAGTCTGTGAGAGTAGTTTTATTTCCAAATAACACAAAACGTCTATGGAAGAAAAGAAAAAACTAACGACAGCATCAGGGATTCCCTATGCAGAGCATGAAAATAGTATGACCATCGGCCCTCGAGGTCCCATTCTCTTGCAGGATGTGATCCTTCACGAGAAGATGGCCCATTTTAATCGCGAACGTATTCCCGAACGTGTTGTTCATGCGAAAGGGTCGGGAGCCTATGGCACGTTTACTGTAACAAAGGATATCACACACTATTCCCGGGCGAAGCTCTTTGATAGCGTTGGTAAGAAGACGGAAGTGTTTTTACGCTTCAGCACAGTCGGTGGAGAAAAAGGAAGTGCAGATACGGAGCGTGACCCCCGAGGATTTGCCGTTAAGTTCTATACAGAAGGAGGTAATTGGGATCTGGTGGGTAACAATACACCTATCTTCTTTATAAAAGATCCGAAAAAGTTCAGTGACTTTATTCACACACAGAAGCGTGATCCGCGAACCAACTGCAAAAGTCCTACGATGACTTGGGATTTCTTCAGCTTAAATCCGGAGACGTTGCACCAGGTGCTCATCCTAATGAGTGACCGGGGAACGCCTTATGGGTACAGGCACATGCATGGTTTTGGTTCTCATACTTTCAGTCTGTTGAACGCAAACAATGATTGTGTATGGGTAAGGTTTCATTTCAAGACGCGACAAGGTATACGGAACCTAACGCTTGAAGAGGCGACTACATTGAAGGGTACTGATCCCGATTTTGCGCAACGTGATTTAGTCGAAGCCATCGACCAAGGAAAATTTCCCTCGTGGATGCTATATATCCAAGTGATGACAGAACAAGAGGCAAGGACATTTGCCTTTAACCCTTTTGATCTGACCAAGGTATGGCCTCATTCTGAATTTCCTTTACTCGAAGTAGGGATATTGGAATTGAATCGGATTCCTAGTAATTATTTTGCTGATGTAGAACAATCCGCGTTTTCACCTTCACATATAATCGATGGTATATCCTATTCACCTGATAAGATGTTGCAAGGGCGATTACTATCTTACCCAGACGCACATCGTCACCGACTTGGAGTGAACTATGAACAGCTACCAGTCAATCGCTGTCCCTTTAGCACTTCAAATTTCCATCGTGACGGCGCCATGCGTATTGATGGAAATGGAGAGAGTTCGCCTAACTATTATCCTAACAGTTTTGGAGACATTGAACCTATCATTGACTATAAGGAACCTGCGCAATCCCTTGATAGCGTTGTTGCCGACTGGTACGATAGAAATGGAGCGGGTGACGATGATCACTATACCCAACCGGGTTGGCTTTATCGGAGAGTGATGACGGGTCAGGGCCGAGAAAACCTTGTCAACAATATTGTTATCTCGATGACAGGGATCTCCGGGGCAAAGCGTGACGAAATTATCAAACGACAACTGTATCACTTTTATAAAGTGGATAAAGATTTGGGTGGGCGAGTGGGCTCCATCCTTGGATATAGTGCAACAGAATTCAAGAATATTCGAAGCTGAATTACGGTGAACTCACTTTGCAATAAAAGGCCTTCCGTTTTGAAGGCCTTTGTTTTTCGTCATCGATCAAAGCGAAAATCTACAACTCATTCCACCAATTTACCGATGATCAATCGTCTCTGATTTGGGAAATTAGAAGCAACCAATCGTTTAGAAATGGAAGGAACAAGGAACTACCGTAAGACTGTGACAGAATGCATCCGGTCCGAATGGATTACTGATGCACTCCTAAATGAATTCAATATTTTCGCTGATATCCCTATTCTCCGCAGAGAGGCATTAGTCTGCAGAACTACTTCCATTTTGTATCAAGGACAAGTCACTAACCCGAGTGATGTTATTCAAAAGATTCAGATTCGTATTCATCTGCTATATAGGCGAGCTATACGAATAATTAATCGAGCCTGGATGCAATACTGGCACTTGAGACGGATTTACTATTATGTACTGACTGAGTTAATTGAGGCTCATGAAAGGTCGTTCAAATATCTAACTACACTCATTGAGCTATTCATTGACCATTTGGAATCGTCTGAATCGATCAATGACTTACAATATAAATGCATGACGCACATCAGCGCACTGCAGATGCTGCGTCAGAAGTTATCAGATTACGTTTATATCAATTCATAAAGGAAGTCAAAACTTTAAGCTGAAGGTGGCGGCTGCAAAGTGAATATTTTTGGTGAGTCCGATGTGTTCAAGAAAAGCCCCTCCATCGGAATAGGTGTACTCTATTTTAAATTCAAAGTAGGGTATCGGATCCCATTCTACTTCGGCTGTAATCTGCTGTGCTATAAATCTAAAGTGGGAACCCTTCCCTTCAAAAAGTGGAGTCATTACCGCCGAATAGAGGCCGTCATTTTTGCTCGTTCGCCAGAAGAGATCATAGTCGAGGCTGAAAAGTGCGCTCGTAGTTCCCAATTCAAATGATGGATGTAGATCGATGATGTTCGAGGGGCCGATTACATTGGCCAGTCCATAATAGGATCCCCTTGGAAACAGCGGGTTGAAGGTATTGATCCGTGAGTCTACACTGGATTTATCACCGGAGATTATTTCGGCTCTTATACCGAAAGCGGGTTTTGGTTTGAGATTTAGCCAGTGATAAGACACGTTAGCGGACACCATCCAGGCACTAGCTCTCCACGTTTCTACATTTCCGTGTTGATAACTTCCTTCCGTATCAAAGCGCCAACCTTTGAATGTGCCGTGTACCCGAGCGCCAACGGTTGCTCTGGATTCTTCGCCCGTCTTCGCGTGATAGATTGAGTGTCTATTGTTATAGCCTAGAATGTAGAAGTCGCAATTAAGGTCGGATAGTTTAAATGTGTTGTATAGGCCATACAATTTTGTGTTGGATGAAAAGGAGTCATCGAAATTGCCAAATCTTGGTATTACGTAGTAGCCGTATACAAAATGAATGGACATAGATCTATTATCGATCATGAACTTCAGGGCGTCGAAGGCTTGGCGGTTGTTAGGCAGATTGTGAACCGATATTAGTCGTTGTGCTCCATAGGAAAGTTCCTGTCGACCTGCTCGCAGGGTAACAACTGTTCCTTGTCGCACATTCCAATGATAGTCCACAAAACCTTGATGGAGGTCAAGTGGATTCACCTCTCCTCGGTAGATGGGATCTTTACCATTGGCTCCATTCCCTTGGAGTTGAAGGAATGCGCGAAAGTTATCCGTGAGATGAACGTCAGTGTGAAACAGCACTTTAGTCAGAACGTAACCATCGTCGTCCTGGGGGAGATATCCCCATAGGCCATTACTCACAAGGAAGTATTGATATTTGACTTCGCCTCCCAATGAAAGAAAGCTTGGGGAGGATCGGATTGGAATGTGCTTAACTAATCCATACCAATCCCAAGTACTATCTGATGCCATCCAAGTGAAATTGTCATTATAGCGCATCGTATTAAAGACTACTTGACCGGAGCTAACCTTAGCAAGATGCAGGAGCAATAGCGTCCCTAAGCATACAAGGAATAGACGCATAGTGTAAAGAATAACTTACGACTGTGATCGGAGCTAAATAACCTCTGCCACTTTATGATGATCCAATGGGTGCCTGTTCCAGCCATCATCAAACTTTCCAAGATGATCCAATGTCCATCAGGTGTAGTGTTATTCCTTGCTGCCGGCATAATTCGATCGCGTGATGATGATCCACTTTAATCAGTTCGAAAGTGTCGAAGTGGACGCCAACTATGTCTTTTACGTTCAGCCACAATGCCGCCTGGATCGCGTCCCTCTGTTCCCATGGTCAGGTTATCGCCTATGGGCAAGACGACATCGGAGTCTGTCCATTTGTTCTAAGATCAATGCGTATTGATCCAATCCAGTATAGCTTCAGCGTCTTCTGACCAAGTAGGCAGTCCGAGCACATAATGATTCCTTTCTTTCAGCCAAAAGTCAGTCACCGATCCTTTGTCCCTGTATTGCTTGAATACTCGTTTACATAAATGTGACGTGATGATCTGATCATTAGTACCCGCAAGCATTAGCATCGGGACGTGGGGCTTCTTAAAGTCTACTCGTGCAACTTTGGTGAGTCCACCACGGGCGGCTCGCTTTGATTCTGGGATTGCGATAGCATCGTATGCTTTCCTTTGTTCCTCCAGGGACATACCATTGGTGAATGCAAATTGCCATTTCTTAAACGACATCATGTATGTCTTGTCCAGAGATGTAAAAAGCCCAAGTGCTTTGGACGTTGATCGCAGGAAGTTTATTTCATATGGAAATACACCTTTGGGTGGTGCCGCGTGAATTGCAACCACCCCAGCCGCAAGACCTCTGTCCATTAACATTTGGCTAATTGCACCACCGAAAGAATGTCCGATTAATATTGGTTTTTCGGGAAGCTCTTTTACTATTCTAATGTAGTGGTCAATCACGTTGCCGAGGGTCACTGAAGCAAGTGTCTTATCCGGATGACGGGCGCGAAGCGTTTGTGCATCTGCATCTTTTCCTGGCCATGGCGGAGCGATTGTCGTGTATCCTCTGCTTTCAAAAAACGTGCGCCATTGATCCCAGCACGAGTGGCTTACAAAAGCACCTGTGATAAACACGATTGTTTTTGAATTGATGGTATTCATAGTTGTATCAGTTGGAGTTTCGATTCTTTGTGCATGTGTTGTGCTGCCAAGGAGCACTGCTGCTACTGTTAGAAAGAATATAATGCGTTTCATAAAGCCTGGTTAAAAAGTGAATATGTTTTAAGAAGTTCATTGTGCAAACTAGTGACTGTCCTCAAGCGAGCCGATGGACAAACAGGTACATTGCTGTACAAATGCGTTTTATTTATTGACTCGCCAGTTCTTTTCTGAACGTTGTGAAATTTATTCCAGAGTAATTTTTAAAGAACTTGCTGAAGTGCGCCTGGTCGTCAAAGCCTAGCTGAAAGGCAATTTCCTTCATTCGCATTCCTGAATAGATCGCCTGACGCTTTGCCTCTTGCACGATGTGTTGTTGGATATAATGACTAGCCGTAAGTCCTGTGATTTTTTTGATAACAGAATTCAGGTAGTTGGGTGTCACACACAGGTCGTCTGCATATTGTGAGACCATCTTTTTAACCGTGATTTGCTTTTTTAGTAAATCAACAAATCGCTTTAGAATCATCGCGTTGGCATCCAGTGGTTGTTTCTGTTCAGTGTCAAAATTCTGCCATAAATAGATCATGAACACTCTCAGAAAACCCTTGATGAGTTCCATGCGGGAATCATTATTGTCGCGGCCAAATTCCTTCAGTAACAAGACAACTACTTCTTGTAATCTAGACAATGCTTCTGCTTCGGTAACTGGCTGAAGTACTGCTACCGAATAGGTGAGCATATAGGACAAATCGAATTGATTGTGAATGAGGTGCAGCAGTTCTGGCGATATTCGCAAATAGTATCCCTTGACGTTGGGATTAACGACAATCCTTCGAACTTGTCCGGGTCCAAGGCAATAGACATTCTCACTTTTCATCAAAACTGATGATTCATCAATGAATAGTGTTCCTTCTCCTATTCTTACCCAGATAATTTCAAAATACTGAAGGCGTTGAAGCTGATCTAAGTCACAGTCTGCGATCTTGTCCAATTCACCTATAGCAAACTGGTCCGTTGGCTGAATTCTAGCGGGAGGATACGAAGTAGATGATGTTACCATATTACGGGTTTTGGTTCGCGTAGGTCATTGCCAACCAAATGCCAAAATCAAATCAGCGAAATTTCGTTAATCCAACGTGTTCGCATTTTTTTCATTGCCGGAATAAAGACAATTGCGAATGGGATTAACAACATACGGCTAACCGTGTAACGTAACTAAAACCATCATCATGTCTCACAAGCCATGATCAACGATTGGTGTAGATGTACATATTCATTTTTGTACTGGACAAACTATCATACCCTTTCATTTGGATTTGTTTTTAGTTGAATTTGCATTAACCGTTAATTCAAGTTCAGTATGGATCGTATTAAGGAGAAGATACTAATTGTTGAAGATCTGTTTGTCGAAGCCAACGCGCTACAGTTGATCCTTGAAAATGCCGGTGGCTACGAGATCCTTCCGATTTGCAGTTCAGTACGACAGGCTTTGCGTGTGTTGGAGGAGGAATTACCGTCCTTTGTTATGCTTGATATTTATTTGAAAGGAACTCAGACTGGCATTGACCTGGCACATATATTAAAGGACCGTGCAATTCCGTTCATTTTCATCTCGGCCAATTCCGATGCCGCGACATTGGATAAGGCAAAGCAAACTTCGCCCTATGGATTTCTGGTAAAGCCGTTTAAGGACAAGGACGTGTTGGTGTCTTTGGAAATAGCGAGATATCATTTCCAAAATAGCTATAGGCGACTTTCCTCCCGTTCGTATGCCACGACTAAGTCCGGTAGTGCGAATCCGGTGATCGGAACAAGTAAAGCCATTCAAGAAGTCTTGTCATCGGTTGGGATAGTAGCTATGGCAGAAACGACTGTATTACTATTAGGCGAGAGTGGTACGGGTAAGGAAGTAATTGCGCAGTATATTCATGATCTATCCTACCGTAGTAAAAAGCCATTTATAAAAATTAATTGTGCCGCGCTGCCGGAGAACCTAATTGAGTCCGAGCTATTTGGTCATGAAAGAGGTGCGTTTTCCGGGGCAACGGAGATGCGTCAGGGTAAATTTGAGCAAGCTAATGGAGGCACGATTTTTCTGGATGAAATCGGAGAGCTCCCTTACAAGATTCAATCGAAATTATTGCGTGTGCTCCAGGAGCGTGAGTTTGAACGGTTGGGGAGCAATAAACCCATTCAAATTGATGTGCGGGTTATTGCCGCGACTAATCAAGATCTTCACAAGGAGATTGCTGCATCAAGGTTTAGATTAGATTTGTTCTACCGGCTTAATGTTTTTCCCATAACATTGCCTCCACTGCGGGAGCGAAAGGAAGATATCACACCCCTTGTGCAACATTTCGTTAACAAGCATACTCGGACGTTGGGTAAGTCAATTGTTGAGGTATCGCAAACGGCTGTTGCCAGCCTAATTAATTATCATTGGCCAGGGAATGTCAGGGAGCTTGAAAATATTGTGGAGAGGACTGTCATTGTTACGCAAGGTAAAAGCATCACCGCATTTGAACTTCAGGATATGCAATCGGCAGACCTTAGTTCCAGATATGATTCAACACAGTCTTTGGATGAGTTAGAACGGCAACATATCCTTGGCATCTTGCGAAAATGTAACGGGCGTATATATGGTTCTGGTGGAGCTGCAGAAATGCTCCAAATGAAGGTGTCGACATTAAATCACCGCATTAAGAAGTTAGGTATAGAAAAGAATAAACACGATACGTAAAATGTACTAGGTATATGAGGTCTTCTTTTTTACGATTCCGAGTTTAACCATTTTCGAGATGAGGGTAGAGCGTTTCAATCCAAGCAGTTCAGCGGCTCCGCCGGGGCCATACACTTTTCCATTGCATCTATTTAATGTTTGGATGATATAGTCTTTTTCAGCTTGTTCCAGGGTCTTGAATCTCTCCGTCTCCGTAGCTGCTTTTTCATCAGTTGCGAAATTTAATACAAGAGGAACATCATAGATGGTATTTCCATTGGCGATCAAGATACACCGTTCAAGAAGGTGTTCAAGTTCACGCACATTTCCCGGCCAGGAATATTGGGTTAATGTAGTCATGGCCCTTTCTGATATTTTAGTGACGTTCTTACCCAATTTTTTTGAGAGCTTATCGATAAAATATGTGATTAGTGCCGGAATGTCGTGAGTTCGTTCTCTCAACGGAGGAAGCATAATCGGAAAGACATTTAAACGATAGTACAGGTCCATCCTAAACCTACCTTCCGCAACTTCTTGTGCCAAGTTTCGATTCGTAGCTGCAATGATCCTGACATTGACTTTGATGGTAGATTTACCACCAATTCGTTCAATTTCCTTTTCCTGCAATGCCCGCAGAAGTTTGACTTGCATATCGAGCGGCATCTCGCCGATCTCATCTAAAAATAGCGTGCCATTATTCGCCAATTCAAATTTTCCAATCCTGCGTTCAATGGCACCGGTGAAACTTCCGCGCTCATGGCCAAACAATTCGCTTTCAATTAGGTTAGCGGGGATTGCTGAGCAATTGAGTTTGACCATCAAGTTATTCTTTCGCGGAGATCGATTGTGAATAGCGCGAGCGATAAGTTCTTTTCCCGTTCCAGTTTCACCTAAAATGAGGGCTGTACTTTCTGTGGCCGACACCTGGGTGACGAGCTTAAACACCTTCTGCATCACGGGAGCATCACCGATGATTTCATTGAATTCGTATTGACTGATAGCTTCGCTTTGGAGCGACACTTTTTCACCGTCAAGCTGATCTCTATACTTGTCTATCTCCTCCAGTTGCCACGCGATCTTTTCGATGGAAACTATGTTTGAAACACACATTGCCAGTTGGTTTCCAATACCCATTAATATACTGCGATATGGAATTTCGGTTATTACATATCCAAAATTCAGGTATAAGATGCCCAACGTTCGAGTGGCAACTCGCAGAGGAATTGAGACAAAAGACTCTACATGTATTGATTTCCAAAACCTTACGTAAGGAGGCTGCTCTTTCAATTCATCTATCACAATAAGAGAAGGTTCTTCTTTAGACAATAGTTTGCTGAAGAGCCCATCGTTAACATCGTATTTTAAAGAAGCAGCAGAATCAAATGAAATGCTTGCAATATCGAGGTCGTCGCAGTTAAACAAAAAACCATTGTGATGGTGTCCATTGTCAGAGATTAGTCCAATCGCGAATCCCTTGAATTTAAAAATGGGTTTTAAAGTACTGTCAATAATCTGAAGCAATTCATCTTTATTCTGAATTCTTGCAAGTTCGGTGCTGAAGGAAACTAGCATTTTCCTTTCCTCTTCCTTTTGTTCAATCCTGCTCTTCACTAAAAGATGGTTCAACACAATCGAGATTTGATAAGAGACACCTTGAAACAATCTGAGGACTTTAGCTTGAACTGCATCGCGATGATCGCTTAGAAAAAACAGCCCACCGAAAGGCATGTTGCCTTGTCGGAGAGGAAACGCGACTATCCATTCGACAGGAAATGAAAATTGCAAATAATTAGGGAGAAGGCCATTAAGTGTGTTTTCCTGATTATCCCAAAATTGCAAAGGATTGTTCGCGCTCATCATCTGATTGAAAAAGCCATCATTGACAGGCAGTAAATCTGGAATCGTATCTTCCAAAGGCCATCTCAAGAATTGACGATGATGAGCTTCGTCTTCCGAGATCACTTGAATAGTTACCGCCTTGCACTGTCCGAGGAGAGTCAGCTTTTTCACCACCTCCATCACGTCAGTTACGCTCTGAACATTGGTTAACTGATTTGCAAATGAAAGCAATTCAGAAGAGATATCTTCACCGAGTGCAGTGGTTTTGCGGGAGGAGCCACCGGGTTGTTCGCGATGCCTGCTTTTGGTTAATGTGGATCTTAAGGTTGTCAGTTCAGCGCTGAAAGCAAGCCAGGTGACATTTAGGTCGGGTGATGGCTTGATATTAAATTCAACCCATAGAATGCCCAAGAACTCATTGCCAGTGTTTAAGGAAAAAATCACACAGTTATTTGTTGGACGAAATCGTTGAGACAGCGAATTGAGAAGTCTATTGGTAGGAGGTATATTTTCTGCGGAAAGAAACTTCCTTTGTGTGAGCACGGCAAAGTCGCTGCGCTCATAGTCTTCAATCAATGCAATTGAAAAGTGGTGGAGGTGATTTTGGTCTTTATCCAAAACAAAAGTTCTAACGATGTTTCCATTGTCCTCAAATAATGATAGACCAACTGGTCCACAATTGAACTTGCTTGACAAAGATTGTGCGAAATAGCGCAACTGTTCTGATACATCAGAAATCTCCAGCAGCCGGGATAACAGCAGATTATCATGTCCAATAGATGCTGATTTATGGCTCATTGAAATGAATAAATCAAAATGAAATGTTTACGTGTTCGAAACCTCACCTCATAGAATTGGTTCTGCGACAAAATATGTTTACTTCTCTTGTCCGCCTATTTTTTGAAAGATTTCAAACAACAGATAATTGATTTATACATTTTTTGTGGCTCGATCTAAAGGCGCTGCAAGGTCAGGATATCCGGAGTCCTGTAAAAAAAAATGGAGGCCGACCGCCTCCATTCTTTCACTACAAACCCTAACCAAGAAAACGTAACTTACTCAAGCTTTTGTTGTATCAAAATAATCCACTTTGGGGCTCAATCGAAATGGTTGAATGCTCAATTGTTTGTATGAATTAACTATGAATATCTCATCATATGGCAATGAACAATCCTTTGATACCGTGCTCTCTATGTTTTAATGCGAAGATTGTTATTCCATTGTTTGTAAGGCCACCATCGATCCAGAAGATTTCTTCCACATCGAAGTTGAGCTGATGGTAGTCTTGCTGGTTCTGCAGACAATGCAGGGACATTTGGCGCAATACAAAATTATGCACGTACCCGCAATCATTGAGCCGATTAATGATATCAAAAGTAGGTGATAGTTTATCGACTATACCTGACAGTGTCTTGTCAACAAATTCATCGATCATAACAAATGAAGAATAATTGATTGTTCGTCAAAGCCGTGTTGGATGTAATGGTGACCCAAGTTGGAGTGAACGATGGACGTAACATATATCCAGTTTCATCTACTTGTTGTATTCTTCCTCGCTGGTGTAAGAAGGAAGCATAGTTCAATAGAGCTACAAGTCGCAGCTGTTATCTAACCAATCACTAAATGAAACAGGTTGGGTTGGTGTTTGGGCATGTGCCACGTGACCAGTGACCTTCCGAACAACGTTAGCTTTTGTGATTTTTTCGCAGTTCACGTTATATCGTAAAGAAAGCTCATGGGAAGCGAGTGGCACATTTGTCGCAGTTTCGACATTTACGAAATTTCGAAAACAGACATTTCCATTTGCGGTATTTCGTTAATCTATTCACCCAAGGTTTTCGTATCTAATTGATATTCAATGCTGTAAATATTCGGCATACATCTTGGCATATGGTGCAGAAACTAACCCAAGTCCCATGAACTCTATTCTTCCATCCCTCACTAGCTCGAATTTCCTCGCCGAACGATCTGAGAAGCTTTCTTCGGCAGATACGCAATTCACCATTCATACGATACAAAACTCCCTTCATGAGCTTAGCCATGAGATGAAACGTTTGAGTGCCTATGAGATTTTTTGGATAAAGAAGGGTGCAGGAACCCTCACGGTGAATTTTGAAAAATATAGACTAAGCCAAAATACGCTTTGCATTTTGCGGCCAAGCCAGTACCGTAAGTTGGACTATGCTTTGGAGCTAGAGGGGTATCACATAACAGTCACCCCAGACCTTTTTTATACAACGGGGTTGGAACTTAACATATCTTTCTTGGCGGGGCAGTACCGGGGAGTGAACGATCCGATTCTCATGAATTTTGATTCTTCATTGGATAGCGAGATGGAGGATACACTCCTAAAACTGGAGCGGGAGTGTAACGTGAGTTTATCACTCAGATTCGACATCATCAAAGAACTTTTTAAAGTCTTTTTATTGTACCTCTCAAGAAGTGTTGTGTCCGAAGCCGCAAACGAACCTCACTCAAAGAGTGCTGAGTTGATGAACAGATTTCTGGTATTGCTTAGCGCTCATTTTCTCAAACAAAAGAACGTTGCCTTTTATGCGGGTGCGCTTTTCGTAACGCCGAATTATTTAAATCAAGTTGTTAAGAAAATGTCTGGCGTGACCGCAAGTTACTGCATACAACAGTTCATTGTGCTTGAAGCCAAACGCCAAGCGATTCAATCGAGCAGAAGCATGAAAGAAATCGCTTACGATCTTGGCTTTGAAGACACTGCACACTTTAGCAAATTTTTCAAGAAGTCATCTGGAATAAAATTCTCACTCTTCAAGAGGCAGATAGCATATACGTTATAGTTCCATTGCAATCGCCTCTTATAAAGTCAGTCAAATTGTTTTAATACAGAACATATTTCCGTTTAACGAAGTCCACCCTGAGTAGATAAAACCGACAATGGATATAGAATCTATCCATTTATACCAGAAAAGCTTCCATCTACTTTTGATATACTGAAGGGCAAAGGAAGCCTTTCGACATTTAAACGGAAATATTTATGAATTATAAAATCTTTGGTGGACGCACGGGCCTCCGCGTATCGGAGTTTGCTCTCGGAACAGGAAACTTTGGCACTCGTTTGGGTCATGGTGCAGAGAAGCAAGACGCACAAGAAATATTCAACCACTACTTAGAAGTAGGTGGCAATTTTATTGACACTGCAGATACCTATCAACTGGGCGAGTCGGAGGAAATTCTGGGTCAGCTTATGCAAGGTCATCGTGATGAACTGGTGTTAGCTTCCAAGTACTCCATTGGAGGTGCGAGTATGGCCAGCACTGGCAATAGCCTTAAGACAATGTTGACAGCTATTGAAAGCACACTCCATCGGCTGAAGACGGACCGCCTTGATCTTTACTGGGTACATCTTGCCGATGGCCAAACGCCAACGGAAGAAATTCTTCGAGGGATGGATCTATTGCATCGTTCTGGCAAAATACTGTACGCTGGCTTTTCAAACTTTCCGGCCTGGCGTGTGTCTTATGCTTCACTCATGGCAGAGACTCGAGGTCATATTCCCCTTGCTGCGATTCAACTAGAATATAATTTACTTGAGCGGTCGGCTGAACGGGAGTTGATACCGATGGCCGAAGCATTTGATTTAGCAGCCGCTTTCTGGTCCCCGTTAGCTGGCGGAACGTTGACGGGGAAGTACCGAGGCAACACAACCGACTCAGGAGCAAACAGAAAACAAAGTTGGGCCGAATTTTTAGTGCGACAAGAAAGCAGCGATCGTGAATCAAGAATCCTAGATGAGACCGAAGCCATCGCCAAAGAGTTGGACGTAAGCATGCAAGAAGTGGCCTTGGCGTGGGTACGACAAAAAAATAACCCTGGAAAGTTGGCGACTGTGACTATCCTTGGGCCACGTACGATAAAGCAACTACGCGAAAACTTGGCGGTGCTTCCCCTCACGCTTAGCGACGAACAAATGTCACGATTGACGCAAGCCAGCGAATTCACACGAGGCTATCCACACGAAGTAATTACCAATACTCAGAAGGCCATTTTCGGTACCTCCGCGAACGCTATTCAGGGCATCCGATCTCCGCGGTGATTCACATTAAAAAAGATCAACCATTTAAACTTATATAATTATGAAAATTCTATTTACGGTCCTGTGCCTTCTGGCTATGCTGGGGGGCGAACAATTAAAAGCTCAAAGTGCCAAGAGCAAACGCGACAGCTCTGCCATTGATGTAAAGACACGCTTTGTTAAAGTAAACGGCTATCGTATTGCACATCGTGTGATTGGATCCGGCGAGCCAATTATTTTATGTAATCGATTTCGCGGAACTTTGGATTCATATGACCCGGCCTTCATTGATCAACTCGCCAAATTCTATCGCGTAATAATCTTTGATTACAATGGTGTTGGTCGATCTGACGGTGAATTTCCCATAACCATGAAAGCAGTCGCGGGTCAGGTCAAAGATTTTGCCACCGCACTTGGGCTGAAAAAGTTTGTCATCGCCGGTTGGTCGACTGGAGGTATGGTATCACAAATACTTGCCGTTGATTATCCTTCGCTGATCACCCATGTAGTTCTATTAGGTACTAATCCTCCTGGTGGGGGACCTCACAAAATCGAGCAAGTATTTCTTGATCGCGCCTGGAAACCTGTGAATGATCTCGAAGATGAAACGGTGTTGTTCTTTGAACCTGCATCTGATTTTAGTCGTAAAGCAGCCAAGGCCTCTCATGACCGTATTGCCGCGCGAAAAACTGACCTTGACCTGCCCGCTGCGGAAAAGATGTGGCCAAATAATTTTAAATCAGTAGACAGTTTTTATGCCGATGCGGATAATGTACGTCAGCGACTAGCAAAGTTAAATGTCCCCGTATTGATGGTGGGCGGAGATCATGACAGTGCGACCTCAGTTGAAAACTGGTTTGAGTTAAACAGGAAATTTCCGAATGTCCAACTCGTGGTGTTTCCTCAAGCAGGACATGGGCCACAACATCAGTATCCAGAGCTTGCAGCCAATTACATTTTGAATTTTCTCAAGTATTCCCCTAGACCAAACTAAACATGGGATGACATGAAAAATGCAATGAAAGTATTTTTTGTTATTAGTTCGCTGCTGATGCTATCAAATTCTATGTGTGCTCAATCAAAGTCAGTTGTAGATGCACTGAAATCGAAAACGGAGTATGTGCAAGTGCGGGATTATAAAATGGCCTATCGCTCCATGGGAAAAGGTAGTCCCATCATCCTTTGTAATCGATTCAGGGGGACTATGGATTCTTGGGATCCGGCTTTTCTCAATATGCTGGCAACCCAATACAATGTAATCACTTTTGACTACCCTGGAACGGCATCTTCGAAGGGCGAATTGCCAACAACCATGGCGGGAGTTGCAAGCGAGGTTGTCGCGTTAGCAAATGCATTGGGGTTTAAAAAATTCATCATCGCAGGTTGGTCTTATGGCGGCATGGTAGCGCAAACTATGGCTGTGTTATATCCAGATCCAATAATGAAAGTCATTATCTTTGGAACCAACCCACCGGGTCAACCCGTGGTGCCTACGGAGGCAATATTCCTGCAAAAGTCTGGAGAATGGGACAACGACCTTGCCGATGAAGAGATTCTTTTCTTTGAACCAAATTCAACCTTCAGTCGCAAAGCAGCCCAATTGAGTCACGATAGAATTGCCGGTAGAAAAAGCGATATCGATGTATTAGTACAGCAGCCCGTCTGGCCACGATACTTTGAAGGAGTAAAGTCGTTCTACGAAGACAAAGATGATGTGAGGACCAGACTTGGCAAGGCGCCTTTTCCAATCTTAATGGTTGCAGGGGATCATGACATCGCCAATTTCGTGGAGAACTGGTTTGCTTTAAATCGGAAACTTCCAAATGTTCAACTGATGGTTATGCCTCAGTCAGGACATGGGCCACAACATCAGTACCCAGAGCTTGTGGCCAACTACATGATGACTTTCCTTAAGTTTTCTTCAAAACCATAATGCAAAGATCCGGGGTTTTTCATCAGCCCTGGATACTCTTTACTTTACGACATTCACTCCAATTTGGAGATATGAGGTTCAGTATTTATGCAATAGAAAAAGGAAAAGAGACAACAAGTATGCAGATTCGGCAGCATAGTTTGGGTAGCTCAAGAGATACACATTTATGATAAACGATAAAGAAGGCGACCAATATGATATTGCCGTGATTGGCTCTGGTCCAGGTGGCTACATTGCCGCCATCCGTGCAGCACAATTAGGTTTTAAGACAGCTATTATGGAACGATATAGTTCATTAGGTGGCACTTGCACGAACGTTGGTTGCATACCTGCAAAAGCCTTACTTGATAGTACTGAACATTACTATCAGGCGGCAACTAAATTCTCCGCTCATGGAATTCTAACATCAGACCTGAAGATGGATTTTGGGAAGATGTTAAAAAGAAAAGAAGATGTTGTCAGACAGAATGTCTCGGGCATCAACTATCTAATGAAAAAGAACAAGATTGATGTGTATCACGGTCACGCTAAGTTAATGGATAAGAGCACCATTGCTGTTCAGGCCGAAGCTGGCATAAAGACGATCACGAGTCGACACGTCATACTTGCAACCGGGTCAAAGCCGGCATCAATACCTAACGTTGTGATCGATAAAAAAAGAGTCATTAGTTCCACTGAAGCATTGTCACTACCTGCCCGTCCAGCTAGTCTATTGGTAATTGGAGGTGGTGTTATTGGAGTGGAGATGGCTTCTGTTTTCGCACGACTTGGAACAAAGGTTACCATTATTGAATATACCGACATGTTGTTGCCGACCATGGACCATGAGCTCGGAAAGGAAATTCGAAAGATACTTATCAAACAAGGAGTAGACATACTACTTGCTCACAACGTAGAAAGCGTTGTGAATGGAGGTGATGAAGTAACTCTGGTCTGTAAGGATTCCACTGGAACACATAAGACGTTCATTGGAGAGTATTGTTTGGTCGCCACAGGACGAAAACCCTATACCAGCGGCTTGGGATTAGAGAATACCAAAATCACATTGGATAAGTTCGGTCGTGTAGTTGTTAATGAGCGATTACAAACCGGCGAACCAAATATCTATGCGATTGGTGATGTCATCAATGGGCCCATGCTGGCGCACAAAGCTGAAGAAGACGCCGTATTTGTAGTTGAATGGATCAAGGGCGAGAAACCTTCATTGCATTATAATCTGATCCCCTCCGTTGTTTATACATGGCCTGAAATTGCCAGTGTTGGCTTGACGGAGGAACAATTGAAATTACAGAACAAAGTATATAACGTGGGGAAGTTTCCGTTTTCAGCGAGTGGTCGGGCACGTGCAGCCATGGAGTCAGAAGGATTCACAAAAGTTTTGACTGATCCGAAGTACGGAGAGGTATTGGGCGTTCACATTATTGGACCCCGTGCCGCTGACTTAATTGCACAGGCAGTCATTGGTATTCACTATGAAACTTCGGATGATGATATGACCCGGATTTCGTATGCACACCCGACCTATTCCGAATCTTTGAAAGAGGCCTACCTTATGTCATCAGGAGTTGGTGCACTTAATTTGTAGTTCCCTATCAGGAATGGAAGATTCCATATGTAAATTGTACAACTAAATCAAAGATTTGTACAAAAGTTTATTCCTTAAGATAAGGTATCTAGAACTTAAACTGAACCACTCCCTTCATGGAATCCTGAAGCAAAATTTGAGTATTTTTAAAGTAGGTACCTTTTATTGTCTAGTATGTCACAGCCGGTGCTTAAGAACTCAAATTCCAGTACAACCTCTTCGATTTCATCTGTCGAAAGTCTAGAGCAAAAGAATTTACTTCTTTCGCTAAATGATGATATCGTCTCCATTTTCGATAAGGCCAGTATTCTGACCACCCTCCATCCTAAACTCAAACGCCTTTTCAATACAGAGGATATTTTCATCTGCTTGCTAGATAAAGAAGGTGTTTCTATAGAGCCCTTTCTTCGAGTCTATGCTGACAAAAGAAACAATAACCCGGATTATCGGACAGTCATTGAGTCGAAGTTTCCAAGTACCGATCGATTCTTTGATATCATTTTAAAATCGGATGGGCCTGTATACTGGGATCTCGAAGAAACTTGCCGATGGGAACCATTGCCAGGATATCTAAAGGCATCATGGGACGCCGACTTGAGGTATGCGATCTCCTGCGCACTGCGCCGAGGAAATGAAGCCATCGGAATTTTCACAATCTGGGCAGAATCTGAAAATAGATTTTGGACGCATCATGAATCTGTTGTTCAGCAAGTTTCCAAGCAACTATCCATCGCATTGGGAAATGTACTGACACACGAGTCCATCCAACAGCGAGATATTGAAAATGAAGTCTTGCTAACTGTTAGTAACGAAGTGGCCAACGTTAGACAGAAGTCGGATTTAACGAAGGTATTCTCAGGAACATTGCGTCAATATTTAAAATTCGATCATGCGGCAATCATGATCTATCGTCGTGAGCAGAATTGTCTGAATGTTTTTGCCCACTATGTAAATGAACGCCTTGCGAGCGATCCCGAGATTACGGCTGGGCTAACTTTCGACTACCCTGTATTTGATACAGACACATCTTCAGCGCACATTCCAACCTTCCTTGATGTTGAGTCCCTCGCTGCTCAAGGGAAAACAGGTGTCAATTTCATTCTTAATAAAGGAGTCAAGGAGATCGCCAACGTGAAACTTGTGGACGGTGAAGTCATGATCGGTTTGTTTGTTCTCATGAGCGAGCGAAAAGGGCATTTCACGCTAAGTAGTCGTTATATTCTTCAGCGTATTTCTTTCCAGTTGTCAATAGCTATTGCCAAGCTTGTGGTAACCGAACAGATTGAAAACAGAGAGCGAGAAAAAGACATCTTGCTCACGATCGGAAAGGAACTGGCAAGTATTCGCAATAAGGTAGGGTTGTTACCCTTACTTAAGGAGCAGCTTGGTCGATTTGGTTTTTACAGTGACATCACTGTAGCAAAGGTTGATCAGGATAAAAGTAAATTCAGTGCCTTCCTTAATCATGAGGATTCTGACCGGAGGTTTCATGAGGAGTGGCTGACCGTGAGGGATGCACATCATACCTTTCCAGATGGTGTCTTTGAGGTGGCGTTGAAGTCAAAGCGGCCAGTCATCTTCAACGTGGAGGAATTGGTAAGGGAGGGCAAAGCTCCCAATTATGTAAAATTTCTGCATGATACAGGTACCGTTGAAATGGTAGGCATTAGTCTCCATAATGGCAATGATGAAATTGGCGCACTATTTTGTTTTTCAAACTACAGGAAAAAATTCACTGAGCTACAACTCAATCTTGCTCAGGCAATAGGCCACCAAATAGGAATAGCGATTGCAAATATCCTTGCAAATGAAGAAATCAGGGCACGTGAGTCAGAGAAATCTGTTTTGCTTGCGCTAAGTCAGGAGATTGCCACCGTACGCACGAAAGATAATTTGTTCAATGTCTTGAAAACGCACATTCAAGACTTGTTCTGCATCGATGGATTTGGCATTGCACTAATGAATGAAAAAGAAAACACCTATAGTGCCTATCTCATTAATGCAGCTGAACAGACCTGGAATGATTCACATTTCAAGGACGTCATAGCAAAGGAATATTTTTTTCCCGATGGCATTTTCGATAGGATACTTTCTTCTGAAGATCCACTAGTGATAGTACTTGAAGAGATTGAGCCTCCCTTCCCTGCCTATATCGAGTACATGAAACAACGGAAAATCAAATCACTTACTGGCGCGCGTTTGCGGGTAAGTGATGTGAACCTTGGATGTATATACTTCAATCGAGACGAGTCACTCTATCCGTTGAGCTCCAATCTTGTGAAAGGTGTGTGTGCACAGATATCTATTGCCATTTCAAATGTATTGTCGAATGAAAAGATAGAGCGACAGCTTCAGGAGATTAAGCAATTTCAGCGCAAGCTTGAAGAAGAGAAGATTTACCTGCAGGAGGAAGTAGAACATCAATACGTGTCCGATGATGTTATTGGAGCCAGTGCAGGTATGCAAGACACCTTGCGATTAGTCTCGCAGGTCTCGCACACTAATAGTTCCGTATTGCTATTAGGAGAAACAGGCACTGGAAAGGAAGTAATCGCACGAACCATTCACAGTCTTTCACCGCGACAGGAGAAATTAATGGTAAAGGTAAACTGCGCATCTATTCCAGCCACTCTTATCGAGAGTGAACTATTTGGGCATGAGAAGGGGTCCTTTACCGGGGCTATCCAAACGAGGATAGGGAAATTTGAGCTTGCAGATAATGGAACGCTGTTCTTGGATGAGATCGGAGAGCTTCCTTTAGAGATGCAACCGAAATTTCTTCGCGCTTTGCAGGAACAAGAGATTGAACGCATCGGTGGCAAGTCTGTGATTAAAATAAACGTAAGAATCATTGCGGCAACCAATCGAAACCTCGAAGAAATGATACAACAGGGAAAGTTTCGAAGCGATCTGTATTATAGGCTAAATGTTTTCCCTATCACTATTCCTCCGCTGCGTCAGCGAAAGGAGGACATTCCCAACCTGGCCATGTATTTCCTGAAGCGCTTCTCCAAGAACACTGGCAAGAGTGTTTCCAGGATTTCGCCAGATGTTGTTAGAGAACTCGTTTCGTACCAGTGGCCTGGTAATGTGCGTGAACTTGAGCATCTAATGGAAAGAAGTGTAATCATGACAACGACTAATACGGTTTCAGAGATACACCTTCCCGGTAGGCAAAACGTAGCAAACAGGTTACCTGGATTTGCCACCCATGAGCAGAATGAAAGGAACTACTTCATACAAATCCTGGAGCAGTGCAAAGGCAAGGTGTACGGGCAAGGTGGCGCCGCGGAACTTTTAGATCTTAAGGTGTCTACGTTGCATTCGAAGCTCAAAAAATTGGGGATCAATCCGAAAGACTATTCAGGCAAGGGGAAGTTGTGAATGGCGTAAATATGCACCTTAGACCCTACCATTGGATATTTGCCACGCTCGTATGTATTGTGACGGGATGCGCGAAGTTCATTGAGCATTCTCCAGCGGAAGTAACTGATACTGGGAATTTAACGGTGATTTGTGATGCAACATTAGGTAATAGAGGGTTGTTGGATTTTGAAGGTGACGTATTCGTTCATGTAGGGTTGATCACAAACCGTTCAAGACATCGAAATGAATGGAGGTATGTTAAGTTCAACTGGGGATCGAGAGAACCCACAGCGAAAGCGGAGAAGGTGGCAGCGAATAGATGGTCCTATACAATAACCAATTTACGCAACTTTTTTGGCGTTCCTGATGACGAGCAAATTCAGGAATTCGTAATTCTATTTCGGTCTGGAGCATGCATTGATATCTATTGCAAGTCTCTTCGTAATGAGGACAATAGTGATATACATATTCCTGTAGTTGATCAAACCGACAATATCGAGTGAGTAGAGCAAAAAACATTTGCTACTTCCTTATCCTTATTGGGGGTGTATGGGCATGCGTGAAAAGGGATGCTCCCGTACAAAGTCCTAAAACAGTAATGGATACACTTAGATTCTATCTTGTTCAAGCCAATGAGATTGACTATCGAAAGCTGCTAACAATTGAAACCATTCATAAGTCATTGACTAATGTAACTGATTCAGTACGCATGTCCAGCTATGAACGACTATATGAAGAGTATCGACTTTTTCATGGAGACTCTGCATTTACGTATGCTAATAGGATTCGGACAATAGCTGCCCAACGGCACGACAACAGCAAGATCGCCGATGCTCAATTGAAGTTAGCCTTTGTATTACTAGCTAAAGGAATGTTGGAAGAGGCCGCAGATACATTGATAAAAATCAGGTTAAATCATTTGCCAGAAACTCAGTATCCGGATTACTATTTTTTGCTTGCAAAATATTATTATGATCGTGCCGATTATGGATCTTCTCAATACTATAGATCGATCTATGATCAAAAGGGAAATGCGTATGCAGATACAGCACTCATGCATTTGCCAACAGCATCGTTTAAGTATCGTTATATCATGGGATTAATGAATGTTCGAGCTGGTAACTTGCAAAAGGGAAGGAAAATATTGCACAGCTTACTTGCAGAAACGCTGAGCCATCAGGAGTTAGCATTGGCGGCATCCACGTTGAGTGATATCTATATTAGAAGTGAAATACGTGACAGCGCCATTGTTCTATTAGCCAAAGCGTCTATCTGTGATATAAAAGTTGCCACTAAAGAAAACTCGGCACTTTACAATTTGGCAAGGATACTATTTCAAAGTGGAGACATCGAGACAGCATCGTTATTCATCCAAAAGGCTTATCAGGATGCAAATTTCTATGGTTCTCAAAAGCGTAAGGCTGAACTCGGTGTAATAATGCCCATCATCAATCAAGAGCAGCTCCGTCTGGTTGAAAATGAAAAAAGAACAATAACTACCTACGCGGTGAGTATTACGGTGTCTTGCTTAGTCCTATTCGTGTTACTGGTCATCATATTCGTCCAAATCAGAAAGCTGAGAAATCAACAGTCGATCATTAGTGAAAAAAATAGTCTATTAACAAAGGTTGTCAACGAGAAAGAGTGGCTATTGAAGGAAGTCAATCATCGGGTGAAGAATAATCTTCAGACCATTGTTGGGTTATTAGAATCACAATCCTTTTTCCTTAAGAACGATGCCTTGGAAGCCGTGCGAAATAGCCAGCATCGGATTTATGCAATGGCGCTCATACACAACAAACTTTACCAAGACGATCGTGCAGGAAGTATAAACATGCTGACATTTCTTCCTGAGCTTGTTAAGTATTTGGCTGATAGCTTTGATAGTCATGACCGAGTTACTTTCCAGATTGATGCAAAGAGCATCAATCTTGATATTGCGCGCGCCATCCCTCTCGCGCTGATCTTAAACGAAGCGATTACAAACTCAATAAAGTATGCTTTTCCTGCACATCGAGAAAATGTCATATCGATAATAATCACCGAATCATGCGGCGTGGTTGAGCTTACGGTTTCAGATAACGGTAGAGGGTTCGAGGCCGAGACGGCAATGGCCACCCGTTCTTCGCTTGGCCTTAAGTTGATGAAAGGGCTGGCTGAAGATATCGGAGGGGAGTTTCAAATAGTCTCCAATAATTCAACCATAATCAAAATTACATTTAAATATGATTCGCCTCCTTTTCAGAAGTCCATCGAGAGGGTGTCGAACATTTAGAAAATCAATAAGATGAGTGTCAGAGAGAAAGTACTTATTGTAGAAGACCAGTTTGTAGAAGCCAACAACCTTCAAATGATACTTGAAAAGGGAGGCTATGATGTTTGTACCATTGCGAGGTCGGTGATGGTTGCCCTTGAAATCATTAAGGAAGAGCATCCGACCTTCGCGTTAGTTGATATCTTTTTACAAGGTAATCTTACAGGAATTGATTTAGGCAAAATTTTGAAAGAGATGGGCATACCTTTCCTGTTTCTATCAGGAGACTCGAGTAAGGAAGTGCTGGATGCCGCGAAAGCAACGGGCCCGTATGGCTTCCTGATCAAGCCATTTCGAAAGAAGGATATCATTGTTGCAATCGAAATCGCACGTTATCATCACATTGCCCGAGTGGGATCAACAAATACGCCGAAGTATGGACCTAGTCGTGTAAAAAGTTCAATTGGACAAGACACGATGTATAATCTACCAGGAATAGTAGGGACAAGTAAAGGGTTAATCGATGTGGTAAATAATCTACTTGTCGTTGCCGGAACAGATACCTCAGTGCTGGTCGTGGGGGAAAGCGGAACAGGGAAAGAGCGAATCTCCGAGTGTATTCATGAGCATTCATCGAGAAGAAATTTGGGATTGATCAAAGTGAATTGTGCGGCCCTTCCGGCTAACCTGGTTGAGTCGGAACTATTTGGGCATGAAAAGGGAGCGTTTTCGGGAGCGGTTGAACGCAGAATAGGAAAGTTTGAAAAGGCAGACGCTGGGACTATTATTTTGGATGAAGTGGGCGAACTCCCTCTTGATGTTCAGGTCAAGTTGCTCCGTGTGCTCCAAGAGAAGGAATTTGAGCGGGTTGGCAGTAATGCAATTATAAAAGTACGAGCGCGCATTATTGCAGTGACGAATCGAAATTTGTTGAATGAAGTGTCCGCAGGAAGGTTTAGAATGGACTTGTATTATCGTTTGAATGTATTTCCACTTCATGTGCCGCCCCTCCGAGAACGAAAGGAAGATATTCCGTTGTTGGTAAATCATTTTGTTAGGAAGCTTTCTACGAAATTTGACAAACCCAACATCACTGTAAGCGAAGTCGTTATAAAGAAATTGATGGATTATGACTGGCCGGGAAACATTCGACAACTTGAGAACCTAATTGAGAGCTCAGTGCTAAAAATACGGGGAGAGGTAATCGAAGAAATTGATATTCCTGGAGCACCTATAGTGCCCAAAGTAAAAACAATAGCAGAGGTCGAGCGCGATTATATTCTTGAAGTCTTGAAGCTATGCAATGGGAACATTCATGGGCCTGAAGGCGCGGCAGCACTCTTGGGAATTACGGAAGATGATCTAACAGCTAAACTAAGGGTTATCGGTTCACATTAACGTTCGATAATGTGGACCAGACAATTACATATCTGACTAGTCAACACTATATTCACTGAGAATAGTAGACACTCCGAGATGTCTTTCTTTGCCTCGTAACTCGACGTTTCCTAACGAAATAGACTTGAATAAGTCACTACGAGGGAAGGTGGAGATAAGGTCGTCTGACACCAGGATACGCACTTTCAATTCATTGCATTTTCCTTGTATTCGCGATGTCGTATTCAACACGTCACCAGAAAATGTAATATCTCGTTTCAAAACACCAATCTCTCCTACGGTAACTTTTCCGTAATGAATACCGGCCTTGAATTGTGGCACTAAACCGTAATTGCTTAAATATCTCTGTGTTCGATCATCAATGGTCTTTGTCATTTCAAAGAAGCACTTTAAACAGCGATCGTTTTCATTCAAGTTATATTTCCAAGTGATCACTACCTCGTCTCCGACATACTGATATATTTCCCCAGCGTGACTCACGATAGAATCAGTAATATCCGCATAAAAATCCCGCAACATCAAGTGATACTTTTCATTACTTAGTTTTTCGGCAATTGAGGTGGATGACATTAAGTCAACAAACATAAATATCCTTACTTCCTCCTTTGGCAAATGATACTTGCCAATAAGAAAGTCTAAGAATACTTTATTGCCAAACTTATCTTTCACTTGCAATATGGCTTGCGTGAGTAATAACACCGTAAGCCAGATCATAACATTTTTCAAATGTGCTGTGTCTTGAAGAAAAACACGCATTACATCCCATGACCATGGTTCAGGATCCATTAAGGACAATATCAATGATACCAGAATGATGAGACTGGAGCTTATAATTATGAAGGAGATAAAAATGAGCAGAAAGGATTGGTAGTAGGCGATATGGCGGTAGCGGCCATTTACGTAGTAAACCAGAAAGCTACCCCCCGCAAGCCCGGCCAAAACACCTACGCAGATGTTAAGACTTGCGTAGCTATAGAAATTATAATTATTTCTTATTCCAGCAGACGTTAAAGAATAATAGACAAGATGATCATAGACTGTTACCGCCAGGCCAATTAAAGCCCAGGCCGACATGATTGCGACTAGTTGTTTCTGTTTCGATGTCATTCTCTCCGACGGCTGCACATGGGTTTTCAAGATGCCATTTCCTTCAAGGACATTCCATGGATAGACTATGTAAAAGATGTACAATTGATGAATCCACAACAAACACACAACCTCCTCACGTCAACAAAGTTGTTGGCAGCTTGAACTTGGGTTTTTTAAAAATGGAAAGTCCTCAAGAACGCGAGCAATAATTAGTACAACAATACCAAGGATTTGATGATTGTTTCAGTCGCTGTAGGGGAAATACCTTTATGCAGACAGCAACAAAAACGTCATGACAAAAGGGTATCCACTTGTTTTCATAATAATTCTTATAGCAGAAGTATGTTGGTGTCAACAACGTTCAGATTTGCAACGTCTTGTTCAGCTGGCAATAGATAAAGATTATGGATTGTCGAATCGTGGACTTGATATAGAACACACTGCGCTCGAGCGAACTCATCTCCGTGAATCCTTTCTTCCACGGGTTGATATAGATGGTAATTATGCATTCTTATTTTCCTCATTAAAACTTGAAGGGAACCCGATAGAAATTCCGCCTTTTGGTATTTCGCTACTAACCGAAGAAAATCGATACAGTGGTTCTGCCCAATTGCTTCAATCAGGCGTCAGTGCGAAGATCCTAATTTACTCCGGAGGTAGGATAAGTAATCTATCTTCCGCTTTAAGGGAGAAAGAAGCAGGACAGTCGTATCTACTAGAACGCGAGCGTCAACTAATTATCGCTGATGTAGTAGCCACCTATGATCAGCTTGCCTTGCTGGATCAGGTGAATACTGTCTTGAATGAAAGCACGATTCGACTTGCGTTAAATCGAAGGACTGCTGAGAAAGCATTTCAGAGTGGACTCATAACAAAGTATGACTATCAAAAGATTGCTGTTGCGCAAGCCCAATTGGACTCGAAGTTGACAGAATATAATGGTAAGCGTGAACTCATTATACAGCAATTGCACCTATTAACAGGAGAATCAGAAGAAACACTATCAATGATTCGCGATACACTCCAGATTGTAAGCATTGAATTTGAGCAAAATGGTATTGAGAATAGAGCCGACTTGAGAGCCTTAGAAAATTATATATCGGCGGCTGAGCATAAGATTGCGGCTGCCCAAAAATGGATCGTGCCAAAAGTTTTTGCTGGATCGTCGGTCTCTTATGTTGGGGTCTTCGGAGGTACGTTTCGCAGTCAAGAACCGATCCTACCTGGTGGCGATGCCTTAAGATATGAGATCCCAGATGTTCACGTTCTTCCGATGCTTCGCATCGGAGCGGCATTTATATGGCATGTCTTTGACGGAAATGCAGGCAAACGTGAGACTCAACTAGCGAAGATTGAAAAAGAACGACTTGAAAATGAGAAAGGAAAGGCACTAGATAAGCTGGCGTTAAACTTAGCGAAATGCAAAACTGACCTACATATAAATAATAAGCAAGTTGAGCTACGACGAACGCTGCAACGTATTTCGTGGAACGCGTTATCTCAGGCAACAAAGGAATATAACGCGGGATTGATCAAGTCACTTCAACTCGTTGAGGCCGAGACTGATTACCGAAGCGCAACGCTTGACTATGTTGACGCCATTTACAAACAGCGACGTGCTGCCTTTGAGCTTTTACTTGCCACTGGAGATTTAAACATTGACCGACTACATGAATAATTTACATCATATGAGTACTGTTCATTTACTATTGTCCTGTGCGAGTGTATTGGTCTTGATGCAATGCAAAGAACCCCATCGGGCTGTAATCCATGGAAAGGTACGAAAGGAAATGATTTCGATCGCTCCCAAGGTAACTGGACGGATAATTTCATTGTACGTTCAAGAAGGCGCAAGCGTGCAGCTAGGTGACACATTGGCTTTGCTTGATATTCCAGAAGTGGAAGCAAAAGTAGCGCAGGCAAAAAGTGCTGTCGCAGCAACTTCCGCGCAGCGTTTACTCACCGACAACGGAGCGACTTCCAATCAAATCCGCCAACTTAGAGCGAAACATACTGCTTTGAGGGAACAATTCGATTTCGCTACAAAATCTTATAAAAGAACCAAGATACTGTTTGATGACAGCCTTGTAGCCCCCCAAGTATTTGACGAAGCTTTTCTTCGGTACCAGGCAGCCAAAGCACAATTAGATGCAGCTGACGCTGAACTCAATGAAGCTGTAACTGGCATTAGGATTGAGACTAAACTTGCCGCGCAGGCACATGCTGCACAAGCGAAGGGGATACTAAAGGAAGTAGAAGTTGCCTTCAAAGAGCGGTATGTATTAGCAACAAATTCAATGACGATTGAAACCATTGCCGTTCGAGCGGGAGAACTGGCAACGGCCGGTTATCCAATATTCAGTGGGTATATCATAGAAAGTACATGGTTTCGTTTCACAGTTCCTGAAAGTGAAATACTTCCGTACAACAAAGGTAAGGTGGTTGATCTGCATGTGCCCTATTGCAACCGAGTACTTCGAGGGAAGATTTTAACCATAAGGCAGCTGCCTCGCTATGCCGATATTAGTACAGCCTACCCGGACTATTCTATGGATGATGCTATCTACGAACTTAAAATCCATCCTATCGACAGTAACAACTCAGATGAATTGCTATACAATGCAACAGTAACGTTGTCAAAGCAATGAAAGAGTTTATCGCATCTGTCAAACAAGAATTTAGTAACATCTGGAAGAACAGGCTATTTCTTGGTGCCTTTGTTTTTATACCGTTAGTGATGGGCGCGCTTTTAGGTACAGTATATTCAAAAGGCACATTGGAACATCTTCCTATCGTTCTAGTTGATCTTGACCAAACCCCACTGAGCAGTGAGTTAGCGGACATGCTTGACGATAACCATCGACTTAAGACAGTTAGACATCTTTATGAATCCGTAGACATTGATCAAGTGCTTCAGGAAACACGGGCAGCAGCCGTTGTAGTGATTCCGTTTCGGTTTCATGCCAAGGTGCTAACAACGAAATATCCGGAAGTGAATTGCTATCTGAATATGACTAACACGCTGACCGCTGGGAGTGCCGGGGGAGCAATCAGTCAATGTATTGCAAAGATGAATGCAGAAATTGCAGTGGACCGAATAACAAGGATGAGCGTTCCATTAACAACCGCTCAAGCACAGACAGAATATTTCGGTACGCATGTGATCCAGCTTTTTAATCCGACTGGAAATTATCTATTGTTTTTGTGGCCGGGGTTGTTTTTCTCAATGTTACACCAACTATTGTTGCTAGGAACGGCAGTCAGTTTTTCTCGCGAGGCACCTCGTACCCTTAATCCACACGGGCCATTTGTGTCAATTCTTGTCAAGATTACTCCATTTGTATTTCTTTCCTTAATCACCTTGATAACCTACTTTCTGCTGAGCGGGTTGTTCCTGGTGCCTTTCGCAAAGCACATCGGAGCATTACTTGTTTGTCAACTACTTCTGGTAACTTCCACATGTTCTTTAGGAATCCTTTTCAGTGTCATTTTCATGAATTCACTGAAGTCATCTCAGCTACTGATGTCATTGGCATCTCCCGCATTTACTATCTCCGGGTTTACATGGCCCTCGAGCGCGTTTCCTGAAGTCGTACGTCTTTTGAGCGATGCCATTCCATTAACACCGTTTCTAGAAGCTTTAAGAATGTTGCTGTTGCAAGGCGCATCCTTTGTACAGGTCATTCCTCACATTGTACATCAGTTATCATTAACCATTGTTTTTTTTGGATTAAGTACAGTCGTACTATTCTGGAAAACAGATAACGAGAAAAAACACACGGGGATCAACGAAGTAGTATGACTAATTTGATTACGATCGTGCGCAGGGAGTTCAGGGTGTTTTTTAGTGATAGCGCCATGACTTCATTGTACATTGGCGGTCCTCTTCTATATGGTCTTTTGTTCGGACTTTCATTCAGTCAAGGAAAACTAGAGGAATTAAATATCGTGGTTGTTGATCACGACATCTCTTCCCTAAGTAGCCGCTACACCGAAATGCTGGATGAACACAATTCCCTTGATGTGAGTAGCACAATATACGATAATTCTTCTGCGGAACCTTTACTCCTGGGCAGTGCTAATGCTGTTGTCGTGATTCCGTCTCGCTTCGAGGGAGCGGTGCTTTCTGGAAAAACTCCTGAAGTCTGCGTTTATCTAGATGGAACGAACTTACTACTTACACCCTACCTGTCAAGAGCAATTTTGACCGTCTCCGCAACATTGAATGCGGGAATAAAAATTAACACAATAAAGCGAAAAGGTATTACCGAGGAGAATGCTCTTCAGCGATACGAGGGCATCAAAATAAACACATTCAGACTTTTTAATACTTCATCCAACTATTCATACTTCATTTTGCCCTCCTATTTTTCTATTATACTCCAGAGCGTTGTAATGATTGTTGTAGCGATGAGCTTTGCACGTGAATATGAAAAGGGGAAGTTACCATCAATACCGGAAGGAACGTCACTATATGCAATGGGAATTGGGAAGCTATTACCCCATTGGGTAATTTCCTTGTTTGCGATTGGTACTTTTTTCATTTATTCCGTAGCATTTAAGTTGCCACATTTGGGTAATCTATGGGGAATATTTCTTATCACGCTCATCTTTATTTTATCGAGTAGCCTACTTGGGATGTGTGCTGGTATTCTTATTAAGTCTCAGCTTAAGACATTGCAGCTATTGGTAATGGTCTCCATGCCGACGTACATATCATCTGGCTTCAGTTGGCCGTTGGATCACTTTGGATTGTTTGCAAAACTATACGCATACACTTTACCATTCATGTCGTTTGTGAATGCACTTCGACAACTAATCGTTGAACAAGGGAGCATCAAAGAGATTGCGGACCTCCTGTGTATACAACTTGTACAATTACTCTGCTATTCTATTATAGGCGTTGTATTGCTAAGCGTTCTCATGCGGAGGAAGTTAAAAGTCAAATATACACGGTAGGTTACAGGAATGAATAAAGATGATAATGTTCATCTTTTTCTATATTTTCGACATCTACACCTTAGAAGCAGCTGAGTACTTTCGGGAAGTTTAATAGGTACTATATATGACTCAAGGAAGAACTCACCTTATCGCCTGCTACTTGATAGCTACACGCAACGCAATTATTGGACCGCTATTAACGGATGCTGCTCGTCTGAAAATCTATTTAAAAAACAAACTGAGAGTAAACGGAGTGTCGGATGTGAAACTGGAATTTGTTAGACGTGGCATGCGGGTACTGGCGGATAGTCCGATCGACCTGGTATACTATTCAGATGTGATCATGGATTTGAAGCGAAGAAATTCATTGACCATTAACGAAGAGCAAAACAGGCTTTTCCACATCGAAATCAAAAAGGCTATTGAGAACTACCTATTATAGTGAAGGGTGGACAGGCCATTCAAAGATTGAATGGCCAAAGGATTGATTCAAATGACTCCAGCAAGGTTGATTACCCGTTTGTCTGGCAATGTTATACCGCAAAACGCTATTTGATTCTCCAGATCCAATATTAAGAAGTAGGTGGTTTTATTAACCGACTGCCACGACACCATGTATAATCCGGAGCGGATCTTCACCGTGGACGCAATACTTGAATTGTCATCGGTGACACCTGTCACTGTTGATCTGTAGTCAATTACACTGTCAGCGTGCACCTTGATACCAATAATTCCAGTGTCAAATTTGGTGACATAAATTGTGTCTTCGATTTCGCGTTTAATGTTCACAATGAAAGGATTCATTTCTAATGTGCCATTAACTCAATTGAAATTTCCAAGATCGCAACGATTCATGCTGCAGGCGATGGATAAACTCTCCATAATGTTGTCAATAACGCCTATTCTACTTCGTGAACTGATCCAAATTGTATAACCGAATCAATGATTCAGCCAATAAAATGGAAGACGACTATCATAACTTTGTATTAGATAATCTATGATTATGAAATCAAGTAAAATTATCAAGCAAGTTAGATCATGTGTCAAGGCATATTACAAATGCAGACAGCGCGAAGCGAACAAGTATCATAACATCGATCACATCATATCGGTTGTTAAGGCAGCCAAAAAGATAGCACGACAAGTGAAGCTTAGTGAACAAGAACGGTCTGTGTTGCTGATCGCGGCATGGTTTCACGATATTGGTTATCTGACTCATTCAAAGGAGGCGCATCATGTCAGTGCCCGAAAGGCCATAGCTTTTCTAACCTTTATTGATGCTGATCCGGTTATTATCGAAAGTGTGGACAAAGCAATCCTGGCAGCAGCCGAACCTCAGCAGCCGACAACGTTGGTCGAACAGATTCTCTGCGATGCCTACTTGTACTCCTATTTCGGTTCGAAGGACTATCGTAAGAAAACCGAACGACTTCGGCTTGAAACGGAAGAGCTAACAGGCAATAAGATTAACAAGAAAACATGGCATCGCCATGAACTTGAACTCATTCAAGGGCACTCCTTTTTCACTCCATATGCGCATGGCAAACGAGAAAGAATAAAAGCGGAGAATCTAAAATGGCTTAAGCAGGTCACGCTCGAAGAAAACATATCAGCATAAGTCACTTAAACAATCAGATATAACCAAATGAACAATATGAAGTACATTCTTGGCCTGGTACTGGTCTTATACGGTTGGCCGACTCAGTCGCAATCTTTCCAACAGGAGATACAACTAGTTGAGAACATGTATTCTCTTCAAAAGCGTAAGGTTATCGAACACGTCATGCAATTACAATCCAGTGATATCACAACATTCTGGATGTTGTATGATAAATATGAAAAGGAACGCAGCGCTTTGGGACTGGAGCGGTTGGCTATCATTCGAGACTATGCAATAAGCTACTCACAGTTGAATGAAACCAGTGCTGATAAGATAGCAAAGCGTTGCTTTGAAAATGACTTGGCGGTACAAAAACTTCATCAACGATACTACACAATTGTAAAGAGGAAAGTCTCCGCCATTGAGGCAGCACAATTCATGCAAGTGGAAACCTATTTACAAAATATTGTCAGGCTTCAAACACAAAGCCAGATTCCGTTTATTGGCGAAATGGTTCCAATGGTGGAAGCGTCACCGCTGATGCCTATCGATAATCAGTAATTTTAATATTATGAAAAAAATACTAGTACCTGTTGATTTTGAAGAACCTAGCCAATGGGCTATTGAGGTTGGAACAGACATCGCCAACCGGTCCAACGCCGAGCTAATTCTGTTGCACATAGTAGAAGAGCCAATTAAGCAATCATTCAACACCGCAGGCGAATGGGAGCTCTCTAATAATTGGGAGGACCGACTTTTTACGCTTCACCTTATTCGAAAAGCGAAGGCCGATTTAAGAATGCTGAAGAACGAATTGGCTTTGAAGACTCCATCGGTTAGCACTGAGCTTCGGTTCGGTAATGCATTCCACGGAATCAGCACCATTATCACAGAACAGGAGGTTGATTTAGTCATCATGGGAACGTACGGTCATTCACGGTTTCATAACTTTATTCTTGGATCCAACACAGAGAAGGTGATACGACATTCAAAGTGTCCAGTACTTACCGTTCATGAGAAGCCGCGCGGGTATGTGTTCCAAAATATTGTGTATGCAACTTCCATTGATCAGAGGGATGTTGAAATTTCACACGTGCTCCAGACAGCACAGGATTTATATAAGTCAACCATTCATGTCGTGCGAGTCAATACCCCTTCGAACTTTCAGCCTGACAGGCAGATTAAGGTTGCAATGCGAGAGTTTGCCGATCGGTTAAGGCTGACTAATTATACGTTAAATAGTTTCAGTGATACTAGTGAAGAAGAAGGGATTTTGCATTTTGCAGAACAGGTAAACGCAGACTTAATTGGTCTTGCAACGCATAGCCAACACAGCTTCGTGCGTGTACTCACCGGAAAAATCTCGGATGGCCTGAACAATCACTCTTCGCGCCCTGTTCTAACTTATTTAACAAGATAAAAAGTATTAAAAGAGTTGTTGGGGTTGTAACCTTAAGCCTTGTTGGATGATATCTGTCGTTGGACAGGAGCGAAATTACGTTTCCAGAATACATGTTGGCCACCTGAAGTAATGGGCATTATGGTTGTACTGGGTGGTTGTCATAAATTGTATCTACAAACATGCCAGCACAAATGCTGGAAGTTTATCAGGGCGATCATGAGAACTGAAATTATTTGATTTCCCTTTAACGCTTTTCTGAACGAAAAACGGTATTGCGTTCTTCTTTAAATCACTTGGGGAATGTTCGAACTGACTCTTAGGTTTCAGTTTATGAATTGGCTTCTCCAGATCATCATAGCCCTCAATAGCCAATATCAAACCCTCTTTGTCAATGTGATCATTAATCAATAGGACGTATCTGAAAATCTCGTCTTCACTCGATCTGAATTCAGGACTTACAATAGTCTCTATGAATTTTTGGAATGTTTCATCTGGCACCTCCAATAACTTCAGATATTCTATGAATAGGAAATCATAATCCCAGTCGCTGTTATTAACCATGTGTTGATGTATATCTCCGTAAGCATCCTGAAATCGAGTATCTGTAGAGGGCATCAATCGAAGGTCCAAAATGCTAGATAAAAATTGTAGCAATGAAGCGGTGTCTTCATTGACATAAGTTTTTTTGGTGGAGATGGGAGATTCACCATGATCAAGATAATAATAAATTCGAATCAATCGCACTATTACGTGGGCGTAGAGCGGGTATTATCCCTTATCTTTGACTCGGGAACTACACAATGATGAATTCAAAGTTCAATCAACTCCTTACCCGCTACCTACACAACGAGACGTCCGATCTGGAGAATAGTAGAATCGAGCAATTGTTTGATTCTATGAAAAGGAGAAATGTAGAATTCATCACATCTGAAGGTGAAGACTTGATTTATCATGAGATAGTCAGGGAAAATGATGCGAATATTGACTTGCTCGTTGATGGCATGTATGAGCTTTGGAGGAATGGAAACTTGGATTTTATACTCCATGCAAGAAGCTAAATTTCAGGACTCATAAGAGAGCAAAGAGGATGTGACTGAACCTCTTTGCTCTAATAAGCTTGGCTAATTATTTTGATTCTGGATTGCTTCTCCGCCATGGGGATATTTCGAAAATTCAGTTTCTGTAATTCTTTTCTTGAGCGCGTTTAAATCCCGGCTCAGTTTCTTCTGGACCGTTCGAGCATATATCTGAGTTGTCCGAATATCGCTATGTCCTAAAAATTCTTTTACAGTTTCAATGGGAACATCATTAGATAGTAGCACAGTCGTTGCACACGTGTGTCTCGCAACATGTGTAGTCAATGTTTTGCTGATGCCACACAAATCAGCAATTTCTTTTAGATAGGCGTTGTATCGAACGTTACTATTTACAGGCAACAGCTTATTATAAATTTTGCAGTAAGGATGATTTCGATATTTCTCTATGATCTCAATTGCTTTAGGTAACAAAGGAACATTTTCGACTTCATCGGTTTTGCC
>Ga0315910_10000466_pt1 | contig 40237 bp, 35 predicted proteins | sample EdamamesoilMG_FD_204470 | JGI IMG/M metagenome (GOLD analysis project Ga0315910, IMG submission 204470) | Garden soil microbial communities collected in Santa Monica, California, United States - Edamame soil | ecosystem: Environmental > Terrestrial > Soil > Garden | place: USA: California...
TAGCTGCCACCAAAATAGATGGCGGCCACCGCTCCGGCTCCGATCAACATGTGCCTACTCTTGATCATGGCGTTTCTTCTTTCCGATCTTGATGCCTCTGATCTTTTTCATCTTGGCAAAGTCCTTCACCTTCTCTTTGTGTCGTTCCCAAAGAGGACTCAATACATCACCAAGAACTTTGAAGGCAAGACAGATGATACCACCCACAACAGCCTGAAGTGCATAGTCAATAAGAAACGCGAGATTCACGTTACCTAAAAGATTAAACACTGCCCCGAATACGAAAGCAATCCAATTGCTCCCTGATCCATGATTTTGATTTATTTCTGCTCCGTTCATGGGTCAAATATGCAGCGACCCAAAAGCATGAGTTAAGGATTGTTAATGACGATTAACGAGTGTGTGATTTTATGAAGGAATGTAAAAGCTTGTGAAGGATTATTAAGGATTTTGAATGAGTGTTCCGTGTGGAACGAGAAAAGACACAGTTCTTGGCTTCAAAGCTCCTTCATTTAGCTCCATGAACCCGGTCATGTTACACCAAAAAAGTAGGGGTAATCTCCCCTAATTGCTTGAAAATGGCGATTTTATTATATATTTACAGGGGAAATTACCCCTACTTTTATGAGTGAGATTAGTGACAATGATATAAACCAGCTACTTAAGAGGGCATTTGAAAATACCGAAGCAAAATCCCTACAAGTAATCTTCGACAAGAGATTGGAGGAATACGGAATTACAAAGACGAAAGTCTGCACCATTCTCAGCATAGACAAGGACACCCTCAACGACTTGATTACTGGAACAGCAAAGCAACCCAACCTGATTAATGTTCTAAAACTATCTGAGTTCTTGGAGATTGATCTTAAAGAAATCGTTTCTACTATTCTAAGTAACCAAACCGCTGAAAACATAGGAGCAATTGAAAAGGCTAAAAAAGCGTCCTTCATCGCGAAGAACTTCGATCTGAAAAAGCTAAAGAGTCTAGGCTTCTTTTCAGATACCGAAAATATAGATGCAGTCACAGACCGCATTCTAAGTTTCTTCGGTTACGATAATGTCTTTGACTACAAGAGCAGTCTCATGTATCCACTGTTCAGTAAAACAAAGAGGACTTTTACCGACAAGATGAAGGACTTTTGGGTTAAGTCCGCCTATCAATGTTTTAGTGTAATGAGCAATCCTAATGATTATGACAGAGAGGCATTGAAAGACATCCTGGTTAAAATCAAACCCTACTCACAAGATGTTGAAAGGGGATTAGTAACAGTTTGCAAAGCACTTTACAACGTAGGCGTAACCGTTATTGTTCAGACTCAACTTCCAACAACACAAGTTCGTGGTGGTACATTTATCGTAAACGGTAAGCCTTGTATTGTACTCACAGACCTCAATAAGAAATACACTACGATTTGGCTAACGCTGATCCACGAAATACATCACGTATTATACGATTTAAAAACAATCGAGAACACAACATTTCATTTAACGGGCGACCCTGATCTTTTCTTAATCGAAGAAAAAGCAGATGACTTTGCAATAGAATATTTCTGTGGCCTGGATCGCTTTCGTTATATAACCCCGCATATTCACAATGAATACTTGGTTTCAAAATTTGCGAAGGAAATAGAAGTACATCCAAGTTTTATATACACCTCATTTCAGCATTTTCAAAACAGCCTGAACAATCAAAACTTTTACGGGGCATTCAAACAATACTTCCCCGACTACTATTTAGCAATCGAAAATCTAAATCCCGTAACGTGGAAGGAGAATAGTATTTCAGAAATCGCTACTAACCTTAAATCAATCTTTGAATTAAATCAGAAATAATCATGGCTAAGGAAGAAGACAAAGACCAGAAAAAGAAATTATCGTTATCACCAGAGGATATAGAAAGACTCGAACTCCTTCAAAAAGCTAACGAAAAGAAAGGCCAGCAACTAACCATTGCTGACACCGGAGATTTGAAAGAGATTAACGAAGTCAAGCAGTTAATCGGTAAGGATTTTGAAAACCCGGAAGAAAAGTATCAGCTTTATTACAAAGGGATAAGAAACCTGTTGATGCAGTATCTACCTAAAGGAGAGATGTATGAAGATGGTCGACAAATCATCTATGACGAGAAAAACATCTTCCTCAATAGAGGTAAAAAGAAATCCGATGGTGACGGAATCCGAGGCAGCGATGGACGAATGACCTATCAGGAAAACATGTCGGAGATACTCGACCTAATTCTGAAGTGGGTTACTGAATCACAAAAACCGATAGAACTTTACAACATGCTCTATGAGCTAAATGAGAAATATGGATATGGACATGAGGCCTACGACAACACAAATATTTCATATGATAATGCTGTAAAGAAAATTAAGGAAAGTTAGTGGAATGAACATCGCCCAAATAGAGTCCAGTCTTCAGAAAATAAGCAAGCCCTTCAATACCGAATCGTTCATCTACGATTTGCTGTTAGCCTATGGCCAGCCCAAAGCATCGATTAAACGCTTGCAGCAGGGAGGTCTCAATTTATCGAAAACCGAAGGAGAAATCCTTTGGAAGAAAAAGTTATTCTTCAAATGTGTAAAAGGCGAAGACTTACACTCGCTAATTGACAACATCAAAGTAGACGACAAGGCGACAAAGCAAGACCCGCGCTTTATTATCGTTACCGATTTTGAAACGCTGCTCGCCATCGATCGCAAGACATCCGACACGCTCGATATACCCATAGTCGATATAGCCAAGCACTTCGATTTCTTTTTGCCGTGGGCAGGCATGGAGAAAGCACAGCACCAAAACGAAAACCCTGCCGATGTGAAGGCTGCGGAGCGTATGGCAAAGCTATATGACGAGATAAAGAAAGACAATCCAACCAAAACACCTGAAGAAGTACACAACCTCAATGTATTTCTTTCTCGCTTGCTGTTCTGCTTCTTCGCTGAAGACACGGGCATCTTCGAAAAGGTGCAGTTCACCAATGCCATTAGCAGCCATACGCAGGCAGACGGTAGCGACTTACAAGAATACCTCGACAAATTGTTCGTGGTAATGAATACCGAAAACAGTAAACGCAAAAATGTACCACACTACCTCGATGCCTTTCCTTATGTAAACGGTGGCTTGTTCCGCAACAAACATCATGCGCCCGTATTCACTAGGCGAAGCCGACAAGCCCTTGTTGATAGCGGCCAGCTTCAATGGAAAGATATAAACCCCGACATTTTCGGATCAATGATTCAGGCGGTTATTACCCCTGAACACCGTGGCGGTTTGGGTATGCACTACACCAGTGTGCCCAACATTATGAAGGTAATTGAGCCGCTTTTCTTAAACGAGTTGAACGAAGCATTTGAAGCAGCAAAGGGAAATAGCAAAGCACTCAACCAATTGCTACAACGCATTTGGAACATAAAACTATTCGATCCCGCTTGCGGTAGTGGCAACTTTTTAATTATCGCTTACAAAGAGTTGCGAAAACTCGAAATGAAAATCTTTAAGGCATTGAGCAGCCTTGCATTTTCAAATATTAACCTCGGCAATTTTTACGGTATTGAGTTAGACGATTTCGCCCATGAAGTAGCAACACTCTCTCTTTGGTTGGCCGAACATCAAATGAATCAAGAGTTCTTTAAAGAGTTTGGAAGAACAAAACCTGCCTTGCCATTACGGGAAACAGGAAACATTGTCCAGGGTAACGCAACAAGAGTTGATTGGGCAAAAGTATGTCCGAAGAAAGAGGGTGACGAAATTTATATTTTGGGTAATCCTCCCTATTTAGGAGCGAGAATGCAAGATGAAACCCACAAAGAAGATATTTCCTTAGTTTTCAAAAATTCCAGTGATGCTAAGAAAATAGATTACATCGCTTGTTGGTTTTTGAAAGCGTCTGAATACGTATATAATTCAAACTCGAAATACGCTTTCGTTACAACTAATTCGATCTGCCAAGGAGAGCAAGTTTCTTTACTTTGGCCCATATTTTTGAGAGACGCTTTAGAGATTTCATTTGCTCATCAGTCATTCAAATGGATTAATAATGCAAAAGATAACGCTGGTGTAATCTGTTCAATAATTGGAATCCGCAACCTGTCCAAACAACCAAAGTATATTTTTAAGAATTCGATAAAAATAAAGGCAAGAAATATTAATAGTTATTTAATTGATTCGGACAATGTCTTTATTGAAAGAAAATCAAAACCTATTTCAAAATTACCTGAAATGGATTACGGAAACATGGCTATTGACGGCGGTCATTTGATTCTTTTACCTAATGAAAAAGAGGAATTAACAAATAGTTATCCTGAATCAAGTATTCTGATAAAAAGAATATATGGAGCGCAAGAATTCATTAAGGGCATTGAAAGATATTGTTTATGGATTGATAACGATCTTCTAAAAATTGCTCAACGCATTCCACCTGTTCAAAAAAGAATTGATTTAGTAAAGAAATTCAGATTGTCAAGTACTGATAAAGGGACACATGTATTAGCAAATAAGTCTCATCAGTTTCGGGAAATGAAAAAAGGTAGTTCATATTCCCTAATCATTCCCACTGTTACATCAGAACGAAGAGATTATATACCAATTGGCTTCGTGAGTAATGACATCGTAATTATCGCTCCTAATCAAGTAATTTATAACGCGGATTCCTGGATATTCTCGGTAATCACTTCACGAATGCATATGACTTGGGTACGTGCGGTCGCTGGGAGACTAAAGACAGACTATAGGTATTCAAATTCTCTTTGCTATAATACGTTTCCTTTTCCCGAGATCAATCAAACCCAAAAGTCTGAATTAGAAAAGTATGCATTTCGCATATTAGAAGAACGAGAAAAGCATTCAGAGAGAACACTGGCTCAACTTTATGATCCTGATACTATGCCTCCGGATTTAAAAGAAACACATCACCAACTGGACCTTGCTGTGGAACGCTGTTACAGAAGTAAGCCGTTTGAAACAGACGAAGAACGCTTAGAGTATTTATTTAAACTCTACGAACAAATGATCGAGGAAGAAAAAACAAAAGGCACTTTGTTTGAAGTAGAGAAAAAACCTAAAAAGAAAAAGAAATAGCCATGCCTGATATAGTACATGTTACCTACGCCCAAACAGGGCAAAGCTCTAAGATCAATACCTTGGGCATGCGTGAAATGCAGGAGAAAGCCTATCAGGCACGCGATGCACAATATCTCTTATTAAAGGCTCCGCCAGCTTCCGGGAAGTCACGAGCGTTAATGTTTATCGCTCTCGATAAATTAATTCATCAGGGATTGAAGAAAGTGATTGTAGCTGTTCCTGAAAAATCCATAGGCGGTTCATTCGGCAAAACCAATCTCAAAGACTTTGGCTTTTTCGCTAATTGGGAGCCTAATGATGAATACAACCTCTGTACCCCCGGAATGGACGGTAGCAAAAGTAAAGTACAAGCCTTCAAAAACTTTTTAGAGAACAGCGAAAAGATTTTGATCTGTACCCACGCTACACTTCGTTTCGCATTTGAAGAGTTGGAAGAAGCCAAATTCAACAACATACTTTTAGCCATTGACGAATTCCATCACGTATCTGCCGATGGCGACAGCCGGTTGGGTGAATTGCTAAGGTCAATCATGCAAAAGTCAAACGCTCACATCGTGGCCATGACGGGCTCCTATTTTCGTGGCGATAGTATTCCCGTACTAAATCCTGAAGACGAAGCCAAGTTTACTAAAGTCACCTACAACTATTACGAACAGCTAAACGGTTATACCTATCTAAAATCATTGGGCATTGGCTATCATTTTTACCAAGGTCGCTACACCACTGCTATTCTCGAAATCTTAGATACCGATAAGAAAACCATCCTGCATATACCGAATGTTAATTCAGGTGAGTCCACAAAGGACAAACACAATGAAGTAGACACGATCCTAGACGCAATTGGCGATGTTGAAAAGGTCGATAGCGAAACAGGGGTTATCTATATAAAGAGGCACACCGATGGCAAAATATTGAAAGTGGCCGATCTGGTAAACGATAATCAAAAAGATAGAGACAAAATCCAAAACTACTTGCGCACCATCAAGTCTGTTGACGACATGGATTTAATCCTTGCCCTAGGTATGGCAAAGGAAGGTTTCGATTGGCCGTATTGCGAACATGCTTTAACAGTTGGTTACAGAGGCTCGTTAACGGAAATCATTCAGATCATTGGTCGTTGCACGCGCGATAGCAACAATAAAACCCACGCACAGTTTACCAACTTAATCGCCCAGCCCGATGCTGCCGATGATTTGGTTAAGCTATCCGTAAACAACATGCTCAAGGCTATCACCGCATCGCTGTTGATGGAACAGGTGCTTGCACCAAACTTCAAATTCAAAACGAAGTTGTCAGATGAAGACAAAGCCGAACCAGGTGAGATAAAAATCCGCGGCTTTAAGACGCCAACATCAAAGCGGGTGAAGGATATTATCGAATCCGACCTCAACGATTTAAAGGCAACAATCCTGCAAGACGACACCATGCTCAAAGCCTTGCCCGGCAATGTCGATCCCGAGGTAATCAACAAAGTATTAATCCCGAAAATCATTCAGATTAAATATCCCGAGTTATCCGAGGCGGAGGTAGAAGAAGTTCGTCAATATGTAGTGGTCGATTCAGTAGTGAAGAACGGGGAGATAAAAGATGTTGGCGACAAACGCTTTATTAGAATGGCGGGACAGTTTGTAAACATCGATGATTTACATATCGATTTGATAGACCGCATTAACCCATTTCAAAAAGCATTCGAGATTTTATCGAAGTCAGTAACAACCAAAGTGCTGAAAGTCATTCAAGATGTAATTGAATCGACACGCATTCAAATGACATTGGAAGAAGCGTTGTTGTTATGGCCAAAGATCAACGACTTTGTCAAAACATTCAAGAAAGAACCAAGCCTTCAATCGACCGATCCGTTGGAGAGGCGAATGGCCGAAGCAATTATCTTTTTGAAAGAACAAAAGCGCAAGCAGCAAAATGGATAAGGATAAAAAGCTACAAGAGTTATTCGAAAACGATCCACTTGGATTGTTGAATATCAAACCTTCTACTTCACCCACAAGGAATGAAGACGAAAGGCTTGTGGCTTCCTTTCAGGAGATAAATGATTTCTACGAAAAGAATAAACGCGCTCCCGAACAAGGAGGAGGTCTACAGGAACACCAATTGTATTCAAGGTTAAAATCACTAAGAGAGAACCCAACGAAAGTTGAAATCCTGAACGTGTATGACAAATATGGGTTGCTTCGATACGAGAAAAAGGAAATCAACTCTTTGGACGATATTTTGAACGATGATCCACTTGGTTTATTGGGGGATGATTCACAAGGTCTTTTTGATCTAAAACACGTGACACCTTCTGATATTGAACGAGCCGAGGCGGATTTTGTCGCAAGACGTAAGCCATGCAAGGGTTTTGATAAGTATGAATCTCTATTCAAAGAAGTTCAAAATGACCTTTCGACAGAAAAGCGAAAATTGGTGGCCTTTAAGCAAGAGAACCTCAGGCCCGGTGACTTCTATGTCCACAATGGCGTTTTACTCTTGTTAGAAGATGTTGAGTTTGAGGAGGCTGTTCAGGAATTTAAGAGCGGAAGAAGAGTACGAAAGGATGGTAGAACTAGAGTAATATTTGAAAATGGGACAGAGTCGAATATGCTCTATCTGTCCTTGTACAAGGCTCTTTTAGCAAACGGCCGCGCAGTAACAAAGAGTTCAGAGTTTGTGACGTATGAATTTGCAGAGACATTCAGTGCCGTGTCAGACGTGGATGAAGAAGCTGGTTTTATCTACATTCTAAAGTCAAAAAGCGAGAAGCCAGAAATTCAAGCAATACCGAATTTGTTTAAGATCGGTTTTTCAAAAATATCAGTCGAAGAGCGAGTAAAGGATGCACGTAATGAGCCCACCTATCTCATGGCAGACGTGCGAATTGTTATGGCATATAAATGCTATAATATGAACCCTCAAAAATTTGAATTATTAATTCATAGTTTTTTTGGAGCTGCGTGCTTAAATGTTGATGTCTTCGGGAAAGACGGGAAGAGATACACTCCAAGGGAATGGTTCGTTGCTCCTTTAGATATTATTGAACGCGCTATACATTTGATCATCTCGGGTGAGATTGTAAAATACCGTTATGATCCATTAGGAGAAGAAATAGTAATTAGATGACTATTGTCAAAATAATCAACCTTTGAATTCACCCTTCCAACCTATATTAATCAATCAGCAAAAAAAATCATAGCAGAAGTTAACAAACCCTTAAAACGCCAGCTTTGCTTACTGGGAACAAATATCGTAATATTGCGTTATTACACTAGATATGGGAATAACCAAGTCAGAACTGTTCAAAAAACGCCAAAATCGCATTGCGAACCTGGCCAAGGCGTTTGACCATCCGGCCAGAGTGGCCATTCTGGAGTATTTACTGAGTAACAATACTTGTATCTGCAATGACTTGGTGGATGAATTACCATTGTCGCAGTCAACTATCACTCAACATCTCAAAGAACTAAAACGCATCGGCATCATTAAGGGAGAAGTTGAAGGCCCAAAGGTGAACTATTGCATCGATGAACAGGTGTGGGAGGAAGCGAAGGATGTATTCCTTAACCTCTTTACCAAGTTTGTGAAGAAGAACGATTGCTGCTAGTTTTTTTTGTTTAATCGTAACGTAATATTACAATAATACAATAGCTATAAATATGAAAACGACAGTTGAAACTCCGGAACAGCTTAAACAGATTGTAAAGGAAAAGTACAGCAAGATTGCTGAGCAGGATAGAGAGTTGAATGCTTCCAGTTGCTGCGGAGCTACCAGTGGGTGTTCCACTGTAGATTATAAAGTAATGGCCGATGACTATTCCAACCTAAAGGGATATGCTGCCGATGCAGACCTTGGTCTTGGTTGTGGGCTACCTACGGAGTTTGCGCAGATAAAGGAAGGAGATGTTGTCGTTGATCTTGGATCGGGTGCCGGTAATGATTGCTTTGTGGCACGATCAATAGTTGGTGAGAAGGGAAAAGTTATTGGTATCGACTTTACGGACAAGATGATTGAGAAAGCAAGGATCAATGCAGACAAACTTGGCTATAACAATGTTGAATTTCGCCAGGGTGACATTGAAAACATGCCGTTGACTTCGAATGTAGCGGATGTTGTAGTAAGTAACTGCGTATTGAACCTTGTACCAAACAAGAGGCAAGCCTTTGCTGAAACGTTTCGTGTGCTCAAAAAGGGAGGTCACTTCAGTGTATCTGATATTGTTCTGGTAGGTGATCTTCCTGAAGGTTTACAGAAAAGTGCAGAGATGTATGCAGGATGTGTAGCTGGTGCTATTCAAAAACAAGAATACCTGTCGATTATTCAGCAAGCTGGGTTCACCAATATTGTAGTTCAGAAGGAAAAGCGTATCACGCTTCCGGAGGAAATTCTGAAAGACTATTTATCGCAACAGCAAATAGAAGATTTTGCTAATGGCAAAACAGGAATCTTCAGTGTGACGGTGTACGCGGAGAAGCCCGCAAATTGCTGCCCTCCCGGATGTTGCGACTAATACCTAAAGCATTCATCAGATTTTATCGATCAAAATGGAAACAATAAAAACGTTAATTATTGGCTCTGGACCTGCGGGTTATACCGCTGCGATTTACGCGGCACGCGCAAATCTTAAACCTGTTATGTACACAGGATTGGAACCCGGTGGTCAGCTTATGACCACCAACGATGTTGAAAACTTTCCTGGGTATCCCGATGGCATCATGGGACCGCAAATGATGGAAGACTTAAAGAAGCAAGCCGAACGATTCGGAACAGACATCCGCATGGGTATTGCTACTTCTGTTGATTTTTCAATCTACCCTTTCAAAGTTGTCGTTGATGAACAAAAAGAAATCCTAGCGGAGAGCGTAATCATTTCTACAGGAGCATCCGCAAAATGGTTAGGTATTCCTTCTGAGAAGCGATTGAACGGAGGAGGTGTATCAGCTTGCGCAGTATGCGATGGATTTTTCTATCGCGGAAAAGATGTGGCCATTGTGGGTGCCGGTGACACAGCGTGTGAAGAGGCTTTGTACTTATCCAAGTTAGCATCGAAGGTTCACATGATCGTTCGTAAAGACACGATGCGTGCCTCGAAGATCATGCAAGAGCGTGTGAAGAAAACATCCAACATTACAATTCATTGGAATTCCGAAACGGATGAGATCTTGGGCAACGATGTAGTCACTGGAGTCCGGATTAGCAACAACATCACGGGCGTGAAGACCGAAGTTCCAATTGAAGGTTTCTTCGTGGCCATTGGCCATAAACCAAACTCCGACATTTTCAAAGAGTACATCAAGCTTGATGAGCAAGGCTACATCGTGACAACACCAGGTTCGACAAGAACGAACATAGAGGGTGTATTCGCGTGTGGAGATGTTCAGGACAAAACATTCCGCCAGGCAATAACCGCTGCTGGCACCGGCTGTATGGCCGCGCTTGAAGCTGAACGATTCCTGGCCACCAAAGAAGTTGAAGCCATAGTATCCTAATCATAAAAACCCATGAAAAAACTATTTCTATTATCAACCTTAACATTAATCGTCATGTCATTCACAACTGAAAAAAAGGTAACGCTGTACAACCCGGTTCTAAAGAACGTAGAATTGTACACCAAGGAATTTGATCAGATTCCGGAAGAACGGAAGAAGGCGTTGAAGAAACTCGCGCTCTTTGTAGAGACTAAGGTGAAAGCTGGCGAGAAAGCGGAATTGATTTTCATTTGTACTCACAACTCACGCAGAAGTCACATCTCTCAAATTTGGGCACAGACCGCGGCAGCATATTATGGTGTGTCTAATGTAGTTGCATACTCCGGTGGAACGGAGGCGACAGCATTCAATCCACGTGCAGTAAAGGCAATGGAAGAAGCTGGTTTCAAAATCACGAAGACCTCGGAAGGAACGAATCCCCTGTACGAAGTTCGCTATGCGGATGATGCAACTCCTGTGAAAGCATTCTCTAAAAAGTACGATGCCGATGGTAATCCACACGCAGGTTTTGGTGCCGTAATGACTTGTTCCCAGGCTGATCATAATTGTCCGATCGTAACTGGTGCTACCGTTCGCATCTCGATCCCTTACGAAGATCCAAAAGCGTTTGACGGCACGCCTCAAGAAGCTGAGATGTACAAAGAAAGAGTACATCAAATCGGACGTGAAATTGTGTACGCTTTCTCATTGATTAAAGCATAGGATACTAATGAAGTTTGTAAAGTATTCAATCCTGTTCTTGATACTATTAGTTTCGGTGCCTGGTTGGGCTCAATCCCAATCAGGTATTGCCGAGATGAACTCATGGATTGAGGGAAGGTTGTCAGCGAGTAGCGATAGTGTCTCGTCTTATTTCTTTCTTTTCCTGGGTGGATTGCTGGCTAGTCTTTTACCATGCGTGTATCCTCTCTATCCAATCACGGCAAATGTTATCAAAGCGCGTGGTGGTAGTTCATCGAAATACGTTCATCCTTTTTTTTATTTCCTGGGTCTTGCAGCCATGTACATGCTGTTCGGAGTTATCGCCTCCGTCAGCGGTGGCGCATTCAATGAGGTGATGCGACTGCCAGTTACGAATCTTGTGATTGGAATTGTTATCATCCTTATGGGAATTAGCGCGGCAGGTCTCATTCATATCCCGTTGTTTGGTGGTCAGACCGAGACAAACAAGAAAGGTGTATTTGGAACTTTCCTTTTGGGGATGGGGGCAGGCTTGCTATCGTCATCATGTGTTGGCCCGATAGTCGTCAGTATTTTGATTGGATTGGCCAGTAGCTCGGGAGAGACATTTTCTATTTCACAGACAGCTATATCAACTCTTAAGATGACTTCCTTTGGCCTTGGCTTGGGAATTCCATTCTTATTAATCGGAGTGTTCGGTGTGAGCCTTCCCAAGGCAGGGAAGTGGATGACGTACATCCAGTACTTCCTTGGAATAGTGATTGCCTATTTTGGATGGACTTACATTGTCAAAGCACTTGAGATTTTCGGGTACGCTGGTGAGGCCATTCAACTCATTGGGTTCGGTGCCGTGCTTGTTCTTTTTGCTTCATATTATTTTCAGTCAAAGGAAAGACTCGCTGAGGAACGAGTGAAGCGTTCATTGTTAATATTGTCGGTAATCGTTGGCACGTTGTCGCTTGTAAGAGGAATATTGCCTTGGGGCGAAAACTCAAATGCAAGTCTTGCTCAATCAAGCAACACTACCACGACCATTGAGAAAAAGGGGAAGCTCACCTGGTATCTCGATAAAGAGGCAGCATATGAGGAAGCCAAGAAGACCGGGAAAAATGTATTCATTGATTTTTACGGGAACTGGTGCACTAACTGCAAAGCTTTCGAAAAAATGACAATGGAAAATGAAGAGCTTATTGCCTCGCTTGAGGGCGCGATACTGCTCAAGATTTATGACACTACGCCTACTTTCACGGAGTTCCGTGACGATACTCGCTTTCCTGAATTGAAAGTGGGTTTGCCATTCTTCGTAATCACAAATACAGCCGGAGAATTGATCTACAAGACGAATGACTATCTGAAAACAGAGGAGATGAGTTTGTTTCTGAGTGACTAACTAAAAATGAAGAGTTATGAAAGGGAAGGGTTTAGTTCTTGGATTGGTAATGTATTCGAGTCCGTTGGTCTCTCAAGACCTGCCTGGACTAAGCTATTGCTTGCTGTTTGATTCAAAGTTGGAGAAGATGGCGTTTCAAGAAGCGAAAAGCACAGAATGTGATCCAATGATTCTCTTGCTCGCGTATGATCCTGAAATGGACTCAACACGCTATGAGCAAGTTCATGATGAGATTTCTGGCTTCGCCAGGTTATTGGAAGATAAAAAGGACAGGTACCGAAGTGAATCAGCCTTTTTGAATTTTGTGTTTAACAAGGTTCATCAAAAATATCTTAAGCAATTCAAAGGCGATGAGCCCTTTGAAGGAATTTTCAACGGGGGAACATACAACTGTGTGTCGGGAACAGCTCTATACGCTTGCATACTCAATCAGTTGAATTACGAGGTGAAATTGCTTGAAACACGCTACCACCTTTTCCTTGTTGTAACACTGCCTGATAGTACCCACGCCTTGTTTGAAGCCACGGATCCATTGCAAGGCTTCGTCTTCAATGAGACTAGAATCGAGAAACAAATCAAAGGTTACCTGGCTAACGAAAAGGAAGCTCTTTTGAGGGGTGATGCATTGTCAGCACCGTTCAATAACGAGTGTATTCTGAATAAAGTATCGTTTATTGAATTGGCAGGTCTTCACTATTACAACATCGCAGTTGACTTAATCAACAAACGGAATTTCTATGACGCCTTCAGAGCGTTGAGAAAGGCTAACATCCTGTATCCATCTTCTCATCGAATCACCGACCTCCTTGAACTTACTCGTTTGAAATATAACGATGAACTCTCGGAGGCTTACGCTAACAATTAATATCATGAGTCAACCTAAAAAACTGAGCTTCTTAGACCGTTACCTCACACTATGGATTTTCCTTGCGATGATCATTGGTGTTGCGTTAGGCAACTTTCTTCCAATTGAAGAATTGATGAGCAACTTTCAAGTAGGAACAACCAACCTGCTCATTGCTGCGGGACTTATTATCATGATGTACCCACCCCTTGCGAAAGTACGCTATGAACATTTAGGTAAAGTTTTCAAGAACGTGAGGGTGATTAGCCTGTCCTTATTCCTGAATTGGATCATTGGGCCGATACTCATGTTCTTTCTTGCCATTATCTTCTTGGGAGATAAACCTGAATACATGATCGGATTAATCCTTATTGGTCTTGCCCGTTGCATCGCAATGGTTCTGGTATGGAATGATCTTGCAAAAGGAGATAAAGAATATGCAGCCGGGCTGGTCGCTCTCAATAGTATTTTTCAAGTTTTGTTTTACAGCGTATTCGCCTGGCTATTTATCACTGTACTTCCTCCTTACTTCGGTGTGAAAGGATCAGTGGTAAACGTAAGTATGCGTGATGTAGCTGAAAGTGTTTTCCTCTATCTCGGTGTTCCTTTCATTGCAGGATTTCTGACACGCTACTTCTTTAAGAAAGCCAAAGGTGAAGAATGGTATGTTCATAATGTCGTTCCAAAGATCAGTCCGCTTACCTTGATCGCATTGCTTTTCACCATCGTGATCATGTTCAGCTTTAAAGGTAAAATGATCGTGGATATTCCATTTGATGTGTTCCGCATCGCTGTGCCACTGGTGATCTATTTCATCATCATCTTCGTATTGAGTTTTATCCTGGCCAAGCGCCTTGGTGCTAACTACGAGGAGAATGCTTCAGTGTCGTTCACAGCTACTGGAAACAACTTTGAACTAGCCATTGCAGTAGCAGTCGGAGTATTCGGCATTAATTCAGGTCAGGCCTTTGCAGGGGTTATCGGGCCGCTCATTGAAGTACCCGCGTTGATTCTTCTCGTTAATCTTGCCTTTTGGTTTCAAAGAAAATTGTACAAACCTCAATCAATCTAAAATGAAAACAGGAAAGGAACAGCAGGACTTGCAACAAGAGGTTGCAATAGCAGACAAATGGATCAAAGAGAAGTATGGCGACCTCAAGGAAAGCGATCTTCTTAAGTTGCTGCTATATAAATTGGATTTGGTCGAACAGCAAAATAAGCGTATCAATTCAATACTTTAATTCCTATATGCTCAAAATAGCCGGAGCTCTTTTGCCATGCGGAAATAGTATCTTTACGCACAATCCAAAGTCTAATGTTTCGATCATTTCTTCTGTTGAGTCTTCGTAATCTGTTTCGCAAAAACAGGCTGTTCACTATAATTAATGTTAGCGGATTGGCAATCGGTTTGGCATGCGTATTCCTCATTGCCATTTTCATTTACGATGAGTATACCTTTGATGCGTATCACAAGAAAACGGATCGTATTCACCGTATTGTTCTTGATTTTTCTGAAGAAGGCAACACCGTGAGTTGGGCACGAACGAGTGCACCGATTGGTCAATACTTAAGGGGTGCATATCCTGAAGTTGAACAAGTCGTTCGTTTAAGAAAGAATCCGGGCACCGACCTTTTAAGTCACGATGAAATCAAGTTTTATGAAGAAAGGGTGTTCTTCGCAGACAGTACCCTATTTGATGTTTTTGATATTGAACTTTCCCGTGGGGATAAGGCATTAGCATTGCGCGATAGGAATTCCATTGTTATTACTGATGCTCTTGCTAAAAAATATTTTAAGGATGATCCTATTGGAAAATCTCTCCTACTCAACAATACCCTGGAGTTGAAGATCACCGGCATCATAAAGGAGATGCCATCGAACTCGCATTTTGTAGCTGATGCCTTCGTTACTTTTTCTTCTTTGGATCAACTGTTGGGTGAAAAGCGTCTTAGTCATTGGGGCTGGATGGATCATTATACATACATTGTTTTAGCACCTGGTTCATCTGCCGATCAGCTTCAATCAAAATTTCCCGATTTCATAAAAAAGAATGCACCGGAATGGGTGCCGGAGAAGGAAAAGCTTTTTCTTCAGCCGTTGAAATCCATTCATCTGCACTCAGATCTAAAAGATGAAATAACCCCAAACAGTCGTGAGAGCTACTCCTATGTGCTTGGTACTATCGCATTATTTATTTTGCTGATGGCGTGTGCTAATTTTATCAATTTATCCACAGCGACATTAACGACCCGCTTTAAAGAAATTTCGGTACAGAAGGTTTTAGGTGCTGGCAGGTTTCATTTGTCTGTTTATTTCTGGATTGAGTCAATTCTTATTTGTGTCATCGCGCTATTCATGGCTTTTGTACTTGCCGTTGTTGCCGAACCCTATTTTAATTTAGCGACAGGAAAGCAAATTTCTCTATTAAGCAGTCCCTGGCTAATCATGCCAGCAATTATCCTCACCTCCTTGATTGGTTTTCTTTCCGGCATAATTCCTACTATTCAAACAGGGAGGTTAAGTATTTTGACGGTTTCGAAGTCGCAGAGTAATGCTATCAGCAAATCGTCCATAAGAACAGTATTGATCACTTTTCAATTTTGCACTTCCATTCTACTGATTGCCGCCACCTGGATAGTGTCCAGTCAGTTTAGTTTTTTGAAATCTTCGCGGTTCGGATTTTCAAGTGAAGACGTATTGATTATTCCTGTAAAGGACAGATCTCAGAATGAAAAGCATACAACATTTGTGAATGAGATTAAGCAACTACCGGGCGTAATAGACGCGAGTTACACTTCCAGTATACCCGCCATCAACAATGCCTACACTTATACATACACCTTTACTGGCTCTCAAGCTGGTGAACAAACGATGGCTGTTTTTCTTGTCGATGAGAATTTTTTTAACCTGTACGATGTAAAATTAAAGGAGGGTCGTTTTCCAGATTTACAAAAACGCGATACTCTTGAAGACGTGGTGCTTAATGAAAGTGCTGTAAGGCAACTGCAATTAAAGGAACCAGTGGGGCAGATTGTTACTGGCCAGGTCAAAGGGCGGGTAGTTGGCGTGGTTGAAGACTTCAACTTTGCAACACTGCACTCGCCTATCCAGCCTGTCATCATGTATGCGTACCACCAGAATTTTCGTTTTGTCTCTGTGAAGCTTAATCCAGGTGATGCTAAAGCTCAATTGGTTGCCCTTGATAAGAAATGGCAGGAACTGTATCCAGGGTTCCCGCTAGAATACTACTTTCTTGACGATAAGATTGAACAATTATATGGATCGGAGGACAAGCTAACACAGGCCTATACTTTCTTTTCGATAATGGCCATAATAATTGCAGGCATAGGTCTGATTGGACTTACCACATACTTATTAAATCGCAAGCTGAAGGAAATAAGCATCCGAAAGGTATTTGGAAGTTCAACCTCGGGACTTGTATTATGGATTTATTCAAGCTACATAAAGGTAGTTTTGGTCGCAGCGATTGTTGCCTGGGGTCTGGGATACTATTGGATGAAGAAGTGGCTCGATGGTTTTGCTTATAAAACAGAACTGCATAGTTTCTACTTTATCATTCCTGCAATCATTATGATTTTTATCTTGCTACTGACCACTGGAATTCAAACCCTGAAAGCCTCCAGAACTAATCCTGTCGATAACTTGAAGGATGAATAGTTTCTATCCGGTTTATAGTCGAAAAAAATCATTGTTTTGAAACATGGTTGTGTTCTCATGTGTAAGTAACTTGTCAAGTTAAGCTTCCATTTATACTTATGAGAGACATTATAATCTTCGTATCAGCCGCTTTGTTTGAGATTTTTGGATGCTATAGTTTCTGGTTGTATTTCCGAATGCATAAATCTCCTTACTGGATATTATCTGGGATTGCATCCCTCATTCTCTTTGGATACGTGCTTACCAAAATTCAGACGGAATTTGCAGGAAGAAGCTACGCTGTTTATGGAGGAATTTACATCGCAGCGTCACTGCTATGGCTTTACCTGGTAGAACGACAAAACCCCGATCACTGGGACGTAATCGGAGCTGTCGTTTGCATATTGGGCGCGATGATAATCTTGTTTATGCCACGGTAAACAAGTAGCTAAAAGTCTATTTCATGTTTGATAAGGTCCTTTGTTCCCTCTGGCCCGGACAACTCCAGCCATGCTGACTTCACATCACCTGAAGCGGTGAGCGTGAAAATAAAAAAGTCACAGCACAACCTTTCTGTCTTAATGAAGTTGTTGAGCAAGTCGAGGGTCTTATCGGAGCCATCGAACTTATACTTGAAGCCGTTATCGGTTTCCACTCTTTCCAGCATTTGACTTTTCAATTCCGCTATGACAGTTTTCTTACGTTCCTGAAGTTCAGATGTTGTCAGCTTGCAACTGAGCTTCGCTTTTTCCATTAATGTTTTCATAGATGACGTTTTTTCCTGCGCCCTTAGAGATTGAAGTGGTAAATAAAACATTACCACGAGGATGAATAATAGTTTTCGCATAGTCATAGAATATTAGCAGCCTTGGATTCAGTGTGCTCTTCCTTACAAGCGCAATCAACAGAGCAAGCCGGAGGAGCTTGCCTTTTCTTGTATTGCCAGTAAGCGAAAAGGCCTCCGGAAATGATAAGCAACACCACCGCTATCTTCTCGGCATAGAGCGAAAGAACTGCCAGGAAGCCGGTTCCCCCAACAATTCCGATAATAGGTAGAGCACAACACAAGGCACACAGTCCAATTCCCACTAGACCCATGTTTTTGGCCCATAGTCCGGGCTTTTTTGACGGAGTTTCCATATTCGTTTTCTTTGAGTTTTCGTTTATATTTCAATGATACGACATGGACTATAGTCCAGGGTCAAGGAAAATTTTAAGAAAATTTCATCTTTATGCTGATCGGGGAATTATCAAAGCGCACCGGGTTTTCGCACGACACTATCCGTTTCTACGAAAAGAAGGGATTGATCGGGGTGAATAGAAAGGAAAGACGCGATAACAACTATAAGGAATATCCGGAATCGGTTTACGAGAAACTCGTTCTTATCAAGATCGTGAAAGAACTTGGTTTCACCTTGAATGAAATAGATGACTTCATCAAAGCCTGGAGTGATGAAGATGCCTCGTGCAGTAACCTGACTCATCATCTTACTGACAAGATCAATGGAGTAGATCAGCAAATAGCTTTACTACAACTTATTCGCTCTAAGCTCACGCAGTCCCTTGAAAGGTGCCAATCGCATGATTGCGAATTTGAGAAGATGATTCCGAGCTGCATTGGGAAATGCTGACTAATTCATCGAGTTGAAATTCTAGCTTATTATTCGCCCAACTTTTTTCTTATTAGGCTGCGGTCTCATTGGTGCCTAATGTCTTTTTGAACTCATTAGTGAAATGGATAAATCGGTATTCTTAATTAAAAAAATGGACTGTGCTTCAGAGGAAAGCATGGTTCGAATGAAACTTGATAATGTAATTGGTATTCGGGTGCTGGACTTTAATATTCCGGATCGGAAACTTACAGTAATTCACGAAGGAAATCTCGATGCCATAAAGGAGTCGATTGACTCATTGAATTTTTCCTCATCGCTTGAATCTACAGAAGTCCTGGATAGTACCGAGGCGATTGTTGAATCAACAGATGTTCAATCCAGTCTCCTCTGGAAGGTGCTAATTATCAATTTCAGTTTCTTTTTGATCGAGATTGTAACAGGACTTATTTCTCGATCAATGGGTTTGGTAGCGGATAGCCTTGATATGTTGGCCGATGCACTTGTTTACGGATTAAGTCTATTCGCAGTTGGAAGTACCGTTGTTATGAAAAGGCGAATTGCGGGGATCAGCGGATATTTTCAGATTGTCCTGGCAGTAGTCGGGTTCGTTGAAGTCGCGAGACGTTTCTTTGGATTTGAAGAAGTGCCAGATTTCAAGTTAATGATTATCGTGTCTGTATTTGCGCTGATTGCAAATGCAATTTGCTTGTACCTTCTTCAGAAATCAAAAAGCCAGGAAGCTCATATGAAGGCCAGCATGATTTTTACATCAAATGATGTGATCATAAACCTTGGCGTGATCATAGCCGGGACCTTGGTATTTGTACTTGAATCTAAATATCCAGACCTGATTATTGGATGCATCGTTTTCATCCTGGTCACGAGAGGAGCATTTTCGATACTCAAGCTCTCAAAATAGGTCCCGGCTTCAACTCCCTTCAATATTTTTTTAGATTATTTCAACTCTATTTCAACATTCTTTCAACTCTTGCGAGAATCGTTCGCCTTCATTCATAATCGAATGAAATCATGAAAATTCATTCACAATAATTCACATTTATTTATAACCATTAAACCATCGTTTCCTGCCGCGATAATTTTGTCTCACAACATTTAGAGCAAGATGAAAGCACAGCAGGGATTGGAGAGACAAGAAACATTCGTATTGAAAGCACTTACGCACAAACAGCTCGCACAGATGTATGGCGTGAGCTGGCTCACGTTTCAGAAATGGATTAAAAAAGTGGAGCAGGAAGTAGGTAAGAAGACCGGCCACTTCTATCACATTCACCAAGTAAAGAAAATATTTCAGCTCCTGGGATTGCCAAAGCAACTCATCATCTCAACCGATGACGTAGAGTCAATATTTAAAAACTAGCTTGCTAACAATACTTAATAATTGTTGCGGGTGGGTGTTGCTTCCATCGAGAGCTTCTGGTGTTTCTTTCTATTGCCCAATTTCCTTTGACTTCAAATTTCAGGTCATTAATGCTTTCACGGTATCGTACACACTCTTCATTGATAACTACCATGTTTTCCTTTGTTACACCTGCAATACCAATAGTAAAATCATTAGCGTAGCTAATTGCTCGATTGAGAGCTTCTTGTTCATTGTTTAAAGTCATATCAATAATTATTAACGGGTAATTGCCTTTTTCAATTGCTCCTTAAGCAACACCACATCGCCTTCAAGTGAGTTAACCCTTTCATATAACCCTGAAGGTTCAGGCGCTTGCCGGGTAAGTTTCATTCTGAATTTCCAAACCTCTTTAATGTTTTCTACCGGAAGAGGAAATGTAGGATACTGTGGATCTTTGTTATCGGACTTGCAAATGATAAGCCCTCCTTTGTCCAGGTAGTTGAGGCAACGTTTCAAGACAATGTTATCTACCTCATGTGCATTGTTTACAAGAACATATACGAAGTTGTCTTTAATGTCTTCAAGTCGTTCTACAAGTTCCGCTACGACTATATCGCTAGGAAAAAAACCTTGTCCTTCAGCAAGCATACTATATCCACTCACCTCAAAGGCACGATACGAACCTGGGCCGAGTCCAGGAAGCCAAAATGCCGGCAGGCTTTCAATGTATTCATGTTGTTGTGCTCCCACTAAATATCCGGCCTGGGCCTTCACGGGTACTAGTACAATATTGTCTTTTCCGGAGTTGTCAACAGTAGTGATAACTGTATGAACTTCGCTTAATCCACCGGTTTGGCTTGGTTTAGTATTTCCCGTAAGAAGGTCCCAATTTGTTGAGTAATGCTTTACAATCTTGTCTATTGTCTCCAAAGAAGGGTATATCTGGCCACTTTCAATCTGCGATACGGCAGAACGGCTCAAATCCACAGAAGCCCCAAATTCCTCCTGTGAAAGGCCTTTTTCAAGCCTCAGTGCCTTAATTTGATTGCCTACGACATCTTTTGACAGCATAAATATTTTGTTTAGTAAAACTTGACAATATTAGTAAGTATTACTTAACATTGCAATCCAACGGTGTAAATAAAAATGTTAACATATATGAAGCGCGAAATCACAAAAACCGAGGAAACCGGATTCAAACCAGAAATCTTTGTATTGAAACCCTACAATCACAAGCAACTGGCGGACTTCTACGGTGTGTGCTGGTTGACGTTTCAACGTTGGGTGAAGAAGCACGATGAAGAAATCGGAAACAAGACTGGCCACTTCTACAGTATTAAGCAGGTACTTGTTATATTCAAGATATTCGGAATGCCTAAACGATTTAAGGTGTCGTTGTCGGAAGTGGAGGAGATGTTTAAGGCTGCGTGATCTATAACTTACTGACCACATGATTTGTGCTTGCTGTCGAGTTCGAGAGGCTAACAAAAAGAACACTCATTATTTGACTGATTCAATAATACGGTCGTGTCTCAACATTGACGGAAGCGCAAGTCGTGAAAAAGGACTATATGCTAATCTTTCGAATCTCTCCCATGCCGAGATTGGTTTTCAACGCAGCACTCCACCAGAAAAGTTGTCGGAAGAAATGGGACGACTGCCGAATGAGGAGGAGATAGAGAGGGCAAAAAAAAATCCGTTTGCAGTGGATAACGTCTTTTGCGACACTTGCGAAGACTTATTCACTGAAATAGAAAATGAATTCACAAGCCGAATACTCCCTCAGTTGAGAGGAAAGGATCTTTCTTCATTAGGTAATTTTACATCAACGGATGTAAAGGCGATACGACTTTTCTTCTATCTCCAGATTTGGCGAAGCGCAATTTGCATTCCTGAGTTTCAGCTTTCAGGTCAGGTCATGGAAAGTCTACGGTCCTTCATCTTGGATCATAGAAATACGGCAAGTAAAGAGCTTTCTGTTTACCCGATGTCAATTGCCTACCTCGAAACCCGCGGAGATAAAACTCTCACAGATGAAGAGGCATTCACCAAAAACTATATTGCTCACCTTAGACATAAAAATCCGTTCGTAGTGATAATGAATGATTTTGTGCTTCAATTCTATGAAAATACAGATGAAGTTGCGCCTCCGAGTCTTTATGGGATTAATAAGGAAGACTTTCGAAATTTTATCAATGTCAACGAAACAGAATTTAAAATTCGAATATTGAATAATTCGCAACGATTGGATTTTCTTCACACATACATCACTGAAATCGCCAAAGAGAGAATAGGATTTTATGGACGAAAATTTATCGAAGTGTGGGAGAAAGCCACTGGCACTTCTCCAGCTAAAGAAATTATTGATGAATATCTTTATGTGTTAACTAAAAATGAAAACGAAAGCATCTTAAACTATACTCAAGAAGTGGTATTTCAAATCACGAGAGATTATATTGTGAAAAAACTCGAAGTGAAAGACTAGATAAAAGTTCAAAATCGGATAAAATCATTTACATCCGTTAACAAAAGTTAACCCTCCCTTTGTTCACACTCTATCTTTCGCGGAGTGAAGGACAAAATAATCATAACGCAATTTCTTCAGCATGTTCGCAAAGAACTGGACGCAAAGAACAAACACAATAGAAAATCTATTGCGCGCATTGCTGCGTCTTATGGGATCACTGACAAATCCGAAGTAAAAGAATACACCGAACTTGCTATCGTTCTTAAAGCACGTAGCATTGCGCTTTCTTCCCTTCCGCTTGAAGAAAAATATCAGAGCATCGTTGAGCTGTATCAAAGCCAGGTCAATATATCCCACCGAACAAGCCAGAGCATCTTACTTCAACAATACAGCACACCAGCACCAATATCGTTCCTAGCTGGAATCTTTGTAAATGCAGGCGAGAACATTTCTGCCTTTGAACCTTCTGCCGGAAACGGCCTTCTCACAATTGCCGCAAATCCCTCAAGAGTGGTTGTGAATGAAATTGACGACTTAAGACGATCAAATCTCTACGACCAGAGATACGTGCAAGTTCTATCCCAGGATGCCACGCAACCGTTCAAAGGATTCGAAAAGCGATTTGATGCCATCCTGACGAATCCTCCCTTCGGATTATTGGATCATGATGTGAAATACGAGTCGTTCGCTATCGAAGTACTCGATCATCTTATGGCCTTACGCGCATTGGACTGCATGAAAGACAATGGCAAGGCAGCAATCATCATTGGTGGACACACGCGATACGATAAGAAAGGCCGGATACAGAAAGGAAAGAATCGTTTCTTCTTCAACTATTTGTTCAGCCGATACAATGTACTTGACATCATCCCCATTGAAGGACACAAACTCTATTCTCGGCAAGGTACTTCGTTCGATACCAGACTGATACTAATTGATGGAAGGAAGCTGAAACCTTCTGGTGCAGCACCATTGAAGAATGACGAGCGAGATAAAGTTGTCGATTCATTTGAAGAGTTATTTGAAAGAGTAATGCGAGTAACAACTCCCCGAAAAGAAATCACTATGACTAAGATTGAATTGGAAGCTCAGGCATTGGCACTGGAGCTTGAGCTAATCAGCTTTGATGAACTCGGAATGCCATACACACCGGCATCAAATAGTTGTGTGGTTTTAAATACCGTTGTGCCGGATTCGATGGGCTTTGAGACTCACGCTGCGCTACAACGAACAAAGGAAGCAGTTGGAGGAGATTTTGATGAGTACGTGCGCATCAAGCTCAACTACCGGAGCCATGTGGAGTTATGTAAGGCATTGTCAGCCGAACAGATTGACGCAGTGGCCATGTCGATTTATAATATTGAGGAGCGTGGTGTCGGAATGATCATTGGTGATCAGACCGGAATCGGAAAAGGACGTATTGCAGCATCCATAATTCGTTACGCTGCCGAGCAAGGATTCCAACCGGTCTTTATCACTGAGAAGGCGAATCTATTCTCTGATATTTATAGAGACCTCGTTGCCATTGGTTCAGCTCACCTTGTTCCGTTCATCGTGAACTCTCGCGAAAGCAAGACTGACATCAAGAGCGAAGATGGAGAAATCGTTTACCAGGCGTTGCCTCAGAATGATCAGAACAGGATTTTCGAGGATAAACGTGTACCAAGAAACTTTCAGTTCGTGGTCGCGACTTACTCACAATTCAATTCGCCAGACAAGAAGCCAACAAAGCCTGCTTTCCTGAATGCGATAGCAGAAGAGAACATCGTCATTATGGACGAAGCGCACAATTCATCCGGTTCCGGCAACACGGGCAATTTCATGCAATCCGCTTTATCTAAGGCAAAGGGTGTTGTCTTTCTCTCGGCTACGTTCGCCAAACGTCCTGATAACATGCCCATCTATGCGATGAAGACTTCTATCCGCGATGCGAGCATGACACGGGACTCGCTTATTGAGGCAATCACCAAGGGGGGCGTTGCATTACAAGAGATTCTCGCAAGTCAGCTTGTGGCCGAGGGTCAGATGATCCGCAGAGAAAGATCTTTCGAAGGCGTTGAGGTGAATTATATAACTCTGGAAGATAAAGAGCAGGAGCATAAAGCCATCGCAGACAACATCACGTCAATCATCCGGGACATTATCAAGTTCCAAACAACTTACGTGGATGAAATTGTAGATGAACTTGACGACATCGCGATGGCCGAAGGTAAGCAGGTTGAAGTCCGTGAAGGAACTTCGCAAGCTGGTGTTGACAATCTCCCATACTTTTCCAAAGTCTTCAATGTTATAAACCAGATGCTTTTCAGTATCAAAGCAGAGGCTGTTGCTGAACGAGCGATTGCAAGACTCAAGGAAGGTAAAAAACCTGTCATTGCCTTTGCCAGCACGATGGGAAGTTTCATTGAGCAAATGGAAACCGATTCGGGGCTTGCTGTTTCGGATGGTGACACAATCAATGCTGATTTTTCAGTCGTGCTTCAAAAGGGACTTGACGGAATACTTCGCTATACCGAGACTGACCCAGATGGACAGAAAGTCTTTAAGAAATTCGACATTTCCGAATTTCCGCCTGAGGCGCAAACGGAATATCATCGGATCGGTGATCGGATAAGTGAGGCAACAACCGGTATTACTATTTCTCCTATTGATATTATCATTCGCAAAATCACTGAAGCAGGATTCAAAGTAGCAGAAGTGACAGGAAGGAAGTATGAACTTCAAATAAATCCAAAGACTAACAAAGCACTGGTAATGACACGGAGGCGCGTCAATACTAACGATGCGTTTCGTCAGTTCAACAACAATGAGGTTGATGTTCTTCTGATCAATCAGTCCGGAAGCACTGGAGCTTCCGCACATGCCATCGTCACTCCTAAAGTTACCAAAGAGCATGTGAAGCAAAGAGTCATGATCGTATTGCAAGCGGAACTTGACATTAACACAGAGGTTCAAAAACGTGGTCGGATTAACCGCACCGGCCAAATTTTCAAACCGATCTACGATTATGTCAACTCCGCTATACCAGCAGAGAAGCGTTTAATGATGATGCTTCAGAAGAAGCTGAAGTCTTTGGATGCCAATACAACATCGAATCAAAAGTCGTCAACAAAAATTCTGGACGTTCCTGATTTTCTCAACAAGTACGGAGACCGGATCGTAGCAGAATACCTCAAAGAAAATTTGGAGGTGAACATGCTCCTGGATGATCCGCTCGGGTTAGCTACCCGCGAGGTTGATGGAGTGGAGTTGGAAGATGCGGCACATCGGGTTTCTGGTCGTGTCGCGGTTCTTTCAACTCTAATGCAGCACGACTTCTACAATGAAATATCAAACCGATACAATGAGTATGTCGAGTATCTCAGGCAAATCGGTGACTATGATTTGGAGGTGGAAGCAATGGATCTTCAGGCTGAAACCAAGTCGATGAGGCCAGTAATTGTTGGCAAAGGTGGAACAAGTGAGTTTGGTGACGATAGCATTCTGGAAACAGTCATGGCTAATGTCTTGAAGAAGCCCTTCAGTTCACAGGAGCTTAACAATCTTTTGACGGAGGCACTGCAAGGTCGAGATGGTCGTGAGATACAAAAGGAAACGAGACTTGAATACGATGGCTACTCAGAGGAGCAACTGAGTAAGGAGATAGCCACTAACGTGGCTCACTATGAGGAATTGATGCAGAACGTTTCGCAAGAAAAGAAGATTCAGAAACTTATTGAGAAGGGCAGCGCAAGCGAAGCTCAGGAAGCAATCAAGGCTAGAACAAATGAACTTCATAAAGCGATGGCCGATGCGGAGGAAAAGATCAAGAAGGCTTACAACCATCGGAAGCTCTATCTTGAATCGATCCTCAATTCATTCTATGTAGGCAGAAACCTTAACTATCCCATGAGTAGTTACGATGGAGGACAAGAACTTGCTCCGGCTGTTTTCCTTGGCTTCATCATCGACAAGAAAAAGAAGAATCCGTATGCTCCAAGCGCAATACGTCTTCGTTTCGCTCTGGCAAGTAGCAACAAATACATTGCAATCCCAGCGAGCTATGCGCAAGATGTTAGGGCAATCATTGGAGCAAGTGTTGGCTTGCCGCACCTGGAGAAAGATGCATTGCTTGCTAAGTGGGAAGCCTCCATTAAAGAGAGTACAGTAGACCGAAAGATTCGCCACATCATAACAGGCAACGTGCTTCAAGCCTTCGGTGCATACAAAGGAAAGCTCGTAAGCTATACAACGATTGACGGTTCGGTCAAGAAAGGTATTCTCATGCCTGAGTTTTGGGAGCCAGGAAATGATGTACAGCAAAAAACAGTGGTGCCTATATCAAGGGCAATGAAAGTGATCAGGTCGCTAACGACAGGTGGCAGTATCACAACTAAGAACGGAGTATCGCTTATCAGGCAGGGCGGTAAATTCAAGATTGTTGTATCGGCAGCTCGATCAAGGGGAGGTGATACATACCTTGATCCAGACCTCTTAAAACTTGTTGATCGAAACAACTTTGAGAAAATATCTGACCGCATGACGGCCTCGGTTGATGAAGACCTGATCGATCAATTCGTGCAAGTATTACAGGAGAAATTCAATGATAGCATTTCGTTGAACCCTGGCCAATACGAGTTGATTAGAAATGAGATTCCGAAAAGAGAACTGAAGACGAAGCCAACAATGGTTGTTTTACCAAAACAATCTCAATCACAAGTGGAGCAACTGGAGCTTGAGGCCCTTGCTCTCGAACTCGAATTAGAACTATTAAACTTTGCAGCGTAATGATAACGGCTAGTAATTATTTTGAAGAAGTGGAGCGGATCGGTGTAAGCACTTTGCCAGAGACGCTGAAGAAGGGACACGACCTGGTTGTGAAGAGTACATCCAATGGAACGAACTGGGGGAATTATCACAACAGTGAAGGGATCAAAAAAGTAGTTGACCTCTACTTTCAGAAACTTAATGAATATGCAGGTCAACACAGTTCCAAATCTGGAAGCACTGCACCATCAAAGCCAGTGGCGGCAACTGTTAAAAAGAAGGAATCGAAGCCAAAGGAAAAAAAGACAAAACAATCAGAGAAACCTAAGAACGTAAAGCATGTTGAGCACATTCGGGAAGAGGTAAAGTTCATTAAACGGTATGTGGGACTTCACAACAAAGTAAGGGCACCGAAAACGATCCTCTCATTTATTAAAGCTTTACAAAAATCGATCGTTCAAAAGCTGATCCGTAAAAATTCACCTTTGGCAGAAGAGATTGAAATGATTCAGAACAAGCTCGTTCAGGCGTACAACAAAATGAAAGGCGAGGAATCGTTCGCCATCAATGAAAAGGACTTGGCTCACCTGGTAGCAATCGCTGGTGGCGAAGCCGTGTATCCTTCAATCGCGGTAATCAAACGATATATCGGCTTGCAAGGGCAGTCCGATGAAAAGAAGATTCACAGCTTTATAAAATATCTGGAAAACCTTGTCGAGAAAAAGAAGATCACGAAAGACGATCCATATGCCGACAAAGTGAATGCCATATACAAGAGCATCAAGCAACGAACAAGTGCCAAGATTTCCATTTCCAAAGCCGAGCTGAATGGTTTGGAAGGAATCGTGAAAGCTTGCGGCTGCAAGCATGAGGTAGGAAAAATCTATGACACTGGTGGCCGGAAGCTAAGACCATGCAAAAGCAAAAATTACTCCGATGCAAGCCAGGGCGCATGCTCGCATAACAAGGGATTGAATGGAGTACTCACAGCAGAGGAAATGGCGAACAGAAAGCTTGATCTGTTAAACTTCTTCTCGTTCTGGCATTCGCTGTTTGGAAATCCCGCACGGAATTTCACTATGATGTTTCATGGAGAACCGCATAACGGAAAGACCATTTTCCTGTTGAAGCTTGCGCAATTCCTTGCTACAAATTTTGGAAAGGTGTTATACGTATCGTCAGAGGAATTTGCATCACCCACAATGACCAAAAAGGTGAATGAATTCCTTAGTCCGCTACCGTCAAGGTTGCACTTCGCAGAAAACCTCAAAGACCCTGACCTTTCAGACTACCAGTTCGTCATTATGGACTCGGTAAATGATTTGGGATTGAAGATCAATGAATACAAGGAGCTTCGGAAGGATCATCCCGACAAGGCGTTCATCTTCATCCTTCAGCACACCAAGTCAGGTGACTTCAAAGGTGGAAAGGATTGGGAACATATTGCGGAGATTGCTGGAGAGGTTCACAAAGGTGTTGTCAACATTACCAAGAACCGGTACGCACCTAAGAATACATTGGACTTCTTCCGTCAATTTGGTATGCAATGGCAGGAGCCGATGGAAAAGAAGAAACTAAAAACAATACCTATCAGCGGTGATTTGGTTACCACTGATAGTCAACACTACTAACAGAAATTTACTTAACAATTTATATTACTATGGAGGCAGGTGAAGTTGTAAAAAAAACCGGCATCGGAGGATTCTTGTCGAAGATTCTCGGTGCCGGTGTAAAGGAAACAGTCGATTCAATCGGAAATGCGATTGATAAGATCGACAAGTCAGATGAGAAGCTTGAACTTCAATTGAAGTACAAGGAACTGCTCATGAATATCGAAGGAGCATGTATCGAGTACGAGAGCAAGCTTCTGGAGACAAAATCAAAGATTATTGAATCGGAAACGAAAGGCGAAAGTTGGTTACAACGAAATTGGAGGCCTGTGCTAATGTGCATTTGCATGTTCATAGTTTTCAATAACTATGTACTTGTACCCTACTTCCATCTTCCTGTGACAACACTCGATGAGCACATCTGGACATTGATGGATCTTGGCGTTGGCGGCTATGTGGCAGGAAGGTCACTGGAGAAAATCACAGAGAACTTGGGGCCGGTACTTTATAACGTGAGAAAGAAAAAACGCTGAGGAAATCCTCAGCGTTTCGACCAGATATGATTGGGCTCACATTTGTTCTTCTTCAGTACTGCAAACTAATTATTTTTTCACAAACTGATACCGTTTAAATGTGAGCCCTTACCGTTTTCCGAAATCTTCTTATAGTACTTGTGCGCCTTCGAGATATGGCCCTCCATCGATCTTTTATTCGGGAAAGGACCAGCTTCACATTCTGGGCACCAGAATTCAACGACTTTTTCTTTGTCGGCCTTCACGCGCTTATGAAAGAGTTCACTTAGTTGCCATACTGCGAGAGAGTGGCAAAAGCAAATCATAAAACTTATTGTAGTCAATTTGATATTGAGGATCGTTGGTTCCTGGATAGCCTGGAACCAATGATCGTAATAAAAAGCGTTTATGAAAAAACTCACCACTGCATAGAACTTACCCGTTGTGCGATAACCGTTAACGATGAATACAAGAATGATGAATTCAATAACGCCAGCAAGAGCAATTCCATAAATCCAGTTAAGGATTGTAAATCCGTACAAACTCATGTCAAGATGCTCTAACTGCATAAATAGGTGGCCTGCATGAGGCACGTATAACAAAATCAGTATTAGAGCACCGTGGAATACGACTTCTTTACTTTCGAGATATGTTACAATTCGGTTCATGACTAATCGTTTTTAGAGGTGATGGATTCTTTTTTGGATGCAGCGGCCTTTTCTTTAGCCTCAAGTATTTTTCTGAGGTTATTCATGTCCTCGCTGACTTTCAGGTCAAGTATGCGGGCATAGTGCTGCGTAGTCTTTAGATTTTTATGACCGAGCATTTTGCCCACTGTTTCTATCGGTACACCGTTTGAAAGAGTAACAGTAGTGGCGAATGTGTGACGAGCCGTGTGAAAAGTCATTTTCTTGGTTATGCTGCATGCATCCGCGATTTCGTTCAAATAGTTATTCATCTTCTGGTTACTAAGTACCGGCAATAACCTTCCTTGATTCACACATTGCGGATCATCCTTGTATCGCTCAAGAATTTCCAATGCTCTTGCCATGAGCGGAACGCGAGTTGCTGAATCTGTTTTTTGACGACTAGTCCAAATCCATTTCTTACCATCAATGCCTGTGGTAATTTCTTCCCTGGTCAGTTTTTTCACATCGGCATAAGCGAGACCAGTATAGCAACAGAAAATGAAAATATCACGGACCTGTCTTAAGCGAGGCATCTTGAAATTCTCATCGAAGATTCTGGTTAGCTCTTCTTCCACAAGAAACGGTCGCTCTACTTCACGCTTTGTCATCTTAAATCCAACGAAGGGATCTTTGTCAAGCCAGCCGTGCTTGATGCAGATGTGAACGATCTTCTTGAAATTGGATAAGTACTTGACTGTGGTATTGTGATCGCACTTCCGCTGAGACTTCAACCAGAATTCATAGTTGGATATAAATTCATAGTTGAGCTGTTTAATGTCGATATCATCGATCTGATACTTCCATCTCATAAATTCCTGTGTATGACGGAAGGAGGTCTCATACCGTTCGAAAGTCAACGGAGAAAACTCTTGACCAATTAGCGCTTTCATCTGCGCATTATGCTCTGTGAAAACCTCCATGAGCATTCGGGGCTTTTCAAGAGAGGTTTTGTACCACTTTGCTCTCATGCTCTCGACGGTGACCTCAACTCCCTCAGACATCAACTCACGTTGGTAGTCGAATGCTTTAAACTTAAAGCCTTCAAGTTGTTTGTTGATGCGCTTTGCATCGTTGCTATTTGATTTTAGTTTTCCTCCTTCGCTTGACCACTCTTCAGGCTTCACATAAATCTTTGTGAGCACGTCTAGTCGTTGCGTTCCTATCTGTACGCGCATGTGAATTGGAGCTTCCCCTTCACTGTTTGCTCTTGATGTTCGAGCATGGAACTTCACTGAAATTGTTTGTCTCATAATCCCCTATGGTTAAATGGTTAATGTACTCTCAACCACGCCCCGAAATCAAGATGTTCTATTAGCGAACACGTTGATATTCAGCGCATTTTGTGCCTTTTAGCGCCATCAATTCTCGCTTGAATCGATGGCGCTGGCTATGGCGCCAGGGGATTATGATTTTTCGGTTGATTTTGGTAGGCCCTAAAAACAAAAAACCTCGAAATCGTGATGATTTCGAGGTTTTGATGTTAGATGATTTCTAATCAGCAGAGGAGGAGGGATTCGAACCCCCGGAGGCTATTAACCTCAACGGTTTTCAAGACCGCCGCATTCGACCGCTCTGCCACTCCTCTGTGTGTTTTTGAGTCTGAAAACTGCCCGGGCGTTGGCCCTGGAGCTGTGAATTCTGCCTCAAATGCGGTAAAATCCGTTGTTTAGGGTTGCAAATGTATAGGTTTCCGGCATTTTGCCAAAGCCTCCTTCAGAACTTTCTATCGCCTGCCACGAAGTTCGTTTTACACTCAAAGCGAGCCGGGCTTACCACACTTGTTGATAGCGTTCTAACCCGACATTAAATGTTATCTTGGATACGGGCAACCACCGTTATGCAAAAAAAAGAACCACTCCGATCAATACCAATGAAGTTGAATAAAATCTACAACGAAGACTGCCTCAAAACCATGGCACGTATGAACGACAACTTCATCGACCTCACCGTTACCTCCCCTCCGTATGATGACATGCGCGCATACAACGGATATCACATGGATATCCACCGCATCGTTGGTGAGTTGTACCGGGTCACGAAGTCCGGTGGCGTGGTAGTATGGATTGTAGCCGACAAAACAAAAAATGGAAGCGAAACCGGCACCAGCTTCCGGCAAGCCTTAACCTTTATGGACGCGGGCTTTAAGCTCCTGGACACCATGATCTATACAAAACCGCCCAAGGGCGCAACCGGTAACAACAAAATCTACTGGCAGGGGTTTGAGTATATGTTTGTGTTTACGAAAAACAATCCCAAGACCATTAACCTTCTCGTAGACCGCGAAAACAAAGAAAGCCGGGAGGGCGACAACGGTACCAAACGACTCAAGAACGGTTCACTGAAAAAAGTCGCGCGGGGTGGGTATGGCAAGGTGGGAAGAAGAACCAACGTGTGGGAATACCACGTTGGAAAAGGACACAGTACAAAAGATCCGGAAGCGTATCAACATCCGGCTATCTTTCCGGAGCGCCTCGCCCTGGATCATATCCTCAGCTGGAGCAACGAAGGCGATGTTGTTTACGATTGCTTCATGGGCAGCGGCACTACCGCCAAGATGGCCTTGTTAAACAATCGTACTTTTATCGGAAGTGAAATTTCAGAAGCATACTGCGACATTGCCGGACAACGCATCAGCCGGTATCTGAAAAAGCGTAAAAGCCTGGACGAAAATTTCCAGGAATACCAGGACACATTGAATCTGGAGCGCGTGGCTTGACGCATCAATAAATCCACTCCGGGGTTCGCTGGAAATGCAAGCTGTTCTTACCCAGTCTTAGGTGATTCTTTATTCGTTAGGTCACCCTTCATTGGCAGACGACTTTCGCTGGTCATGCTCCTCCAATTACCGGTTCAAATCGTGCGTTAACGGTGCGCTGCCACAGGGTTGCCATAGGGTTGCCATAGGGTACCGGTGGGGAAACGTCATAACAAAGCATGAACTGCGAGTTATCAACCTTATACCAAGTGTTACCATTTCCGGCAATTTCCGGCAAAAGCGGCAAAAACCGACCAGGCCGGAAGCCTGTCCTTGTGTGGTGTAGTTACGTGCTGTTACTTTCTTAAAAAAAGCATCATGGCAAAGCAAAGCAGCCTCTTGAAGATTACCGGGAAACTGGATGATCTTATTTTTTATAAGACACGGGACGGCTATGTGGTCCGCAGAAAATATGCCGGCACCGGCAAACGCGTGAAGCACGATCCCGCCTACGAACGCTTCCGCGAACACCAGAGCGAATTTGGCCGCGCAGGCAAAGCCGCCAGACTGATACGAACCGCCTTGTACAGCCAACTGCACGAAACAGCCGACTACCAAATGACCAGCCGGCTCGTGCGCGATCTGCACGCCATCATCCGCTCCGACACCGTGAACCTGCGTGGCATGCGAACCATAACGGACGGAAACATCAAACTGCTGGAAGGCTTTGACTTCAACATCAACGCACCCTTCAAGCGTGTATTCCACGCACCTTATAACATAACCGTTGATAACTCCGGAAGAAGTTTCATACTGCACCTGCCTGCCTTCACGCCTGCCAAAACAATTTCATTTCCGGAATACGCTACCCACGCGGAACTGTGCGCTACTGCCGTGGCTCTAAATTTTGACGAAGAAAATTATGATCTCCGCACTACAGAAAAATTGCGTCTGCAAAAAACAGATTCAACAACACCCGATTTAAGCTGGCCTCTCCCCGCCCCCACAAAACCCGATGACATTATGTGCGTTGCCCTCTCCTTACGTTTTTTCCAGAACGTAAACAACAACCTGCTGCCTTTGATGAACTCCCTGAACAATTCCCTTTCCCTCATCATGCTCCAACCCTAAACAAGCTACACTCCCACTCACCGAGGCACCGCCTCCCAAAAACCGTCATCCGCAGCTGGCCTTGTGCCATCAAGTGCAACCGAATCCCGATGCTATCAGACTCTCTAAAAAAACACGACACACCCATGCCCACACCCACGATTAACGATTAACGTGCCTTTAACGAACACAACTCCCCATACACCTTCATCGCCTGCTTCATCACCGAATCATTACTCGCTTCAATCTTCCGGCTGCGCTTCTCCAAAATGGCATCATAGCGCGCGAACATTTCATCATTGTACTCCTCCATTCCCATGCTCTCCAGGATGAGTGAATCCAGGTGCGGCTGGAACCAGCAATCATCCAGGCCTACCTGGTGCAGCGACTGGAAGAGCCTGCGGCTTTTGAGTTCTTCGCGGATGAGGTAGAGGGAGATTTGGGCTTCTGCGGGGAGTTTCACCAGGGGATATTTTATTTCTTGTGTTTTCATAACGGTATTTTAGGGTATAGGGAATAGCCTATACAATAATACCAATAATAACCATAGGTAATAACCTATACCCAAAAAATCTTTTGTTGTTTTCTTTAGGTGTGGCTAAGCAACAGATCCGCATCCGTTACAAGAAAGAGCTCATCAAGCTGGGCCAGCACATCCGTTCCATCCGCGAAAGCAAAGGCATGAGCCAGGAACAGCTGGCGGCTGATGCCGAAATACCTTACAGCAGTGTGAACGAGATTGAAGCGGGGAAGACTAATCCGACTGTGGCTTCGCTGATGGCGCTGGCGGAGGCGCTGGAGGTGCCGTTGAATGAATTGACAGATTTTTGAGTTTGCACACGGAAATCCGGTGCTTTCTGATCCTGAAGTCAATAGCAATTTGTTAACTTTCGAAGTTTCCTAAACCTGATTTCCGTTGAGCACCGAATCTATCACACGAAAGGAAATTATCGATCTTCAGCTGAAAACTGCAGGTTGGGATGTTACCGATTCGGCCAGAGTTACACAGGAATATTGCATTCAACTTGACAGTAGCGCCAGCATCCAAGAGCCTATTGTATCCTTTCATGGTCTTCAGTTTTGTGACTATGTTCTGCTGGGTAAGGAAGGCAAACCTTTGGCGGTCATTGAGGCTAAGAAAACTGCAAAAGATGCCGCGGTTGGCAGAGAGCAAGCAAAGCAATATTGCTACAACATTGTAAAGACAAAAGGAGGAGAATTACCGTTCTGCTTTTACACCAACGGACATGACATCTACTTCTGGGATCTAGAGCATCATCCGCCACGGAAAGTATATGGATTCCCCACACGTGATGACCTCGAACGTTATCAGTATTTACGAAAAAACAGAAGAGCACTCGCGCAGGAACTCATAAATCCATCTATCGTTGGCCGGGAATATCAAATCCAAGCCATCAGATCTGTACTTGAAGGGATAACTAAGAAGAAACGGAAATTTCTTTTGGTCATGGCAACGGGTACGGGTAAGACCCGAACGTGTATCGCTTTGGTTGATGCATTAATGAGAGCAGGATGGATCGAACGAACATTGTTTCTCGTAGACCGAATCGGCTTGAGAGACCAGACTGTTGATGAGTTCAAATTTCATTTACCGAACGAACCGAGATGGCCGAAAGAAGGCGAATACACGATATCGACAGATAGGCGGATTTATGTATCTACCTATCCCACCATGCTGAACATTATTCGCTCGGAAACGAACCCTTTATCTGCTTACTTTTTTGATCTCATTGTGGTTGATGAAAGCCACCGCTCAATCTATAACACCTATCAGGAAATACTAGAGTACTTCAATGCAATGAGGTTAGGTCTGACAGCTACACCAACCAATGTAATTGACCACAACACCTTTAAATTATTCGATTGTGAAGACGGAGTTCCTACGTTCGCCTACACGTATGACGAGGCAGTAACTCATATCCCGCCTTATTTGAGCAACTTCCAGGTGATGAAAATCAAATCGAAGTTCCAGCAAGACGGGATCAACAAACGAACAATCTCTCTTGAAGATCAAATGACTTTGATTCAGGAGGGCAAAGAAGTTGAGGAAATCAATCACGAAGGAACAGAGTTAGAAAAGACAGTTGTCAACAAAGGAACAAATGCTCTTATCGTGAGGCAGTTCATGGAAGAGTGTATTAAAGATCCGAACGGAGTCCTGCCAGGCAAAACAATCTTCTTTTGCATGAGTAAATCGCATGCAAGGAGAATTGAGGAAATTTTCGATTCACTATTTCCAGAATACGGTGGAGAGCTTGCCAAGGTACTTGTCTCAGAAGACTCACGAGTTCACGGCAAAGGCGGACTGCTTGATCAGTTTAAAAACAATGACATGCCTCGGGTTGCAATCAGTGTGGACATGTTGGACACAGGTATCGATGTTCGTGAAATTGTAAATCTGGTTTTCGCCAAGCCCGTGTATTCGTATACTAAGTTCTGGCAAATGATCGGTCGCGGAACGCGTTTGCTGGAAAAGGAGAAGATCAAGCCGTGGTGTCCTGAGAAGGATGTTTTCTTGATCCTTGATTGCTGGGATAATTTCGAGTATTTCAAACTTGAACCTAAAGGGAAAGAACTCAGTGCACAAGTTCCGTTACCGGTGAGGCTTTTTGGATTCCGGCTTGACAAAATTGAGAAAGCCCTGGAACTCGGTCGTGCCGACATAGTAGAAAACGAAAGCAAGCGATTGCAAGTACAAATCGAATCACTTCCTAAGAATTCGGTTTCTATAATGGATGCCGCTTCACATTTAGCACAGCTAAAGGAAAAGAATTTTTGGATAAAGCTTGACGAAAAGAAAATTGAATTCTTAAGATCTACTATAAGACCCCTAATGCGTACAATCTCCGATGCTGATTTCAAAGCTATGCGTTTTGAGAAAAGTGTTGTTGAGGTCTCACTAGCGCACTTGAATAAGGATGAGAAAAAGTTCGAAGTGCTGCGAGAAAGTATCATTGAAGAGATAGCCCGCCTTCCTTTGACAATCAACATCGTTGCACGAGAAGAAGAACTCATTCGAAAGAGCCAGACAATTCATTTCTGGGCCACCATCAACGAGCCAGCATTCAATGAATTAATTGACAAACTTGCTCCTCTTGTTAAGCATATTGAATCTTTTGTAGTGCCTCTGGGTCCAGCTAAATATGATTTGCGTGACATCGTAGTTACCAAAGAGTATGTGGAGTTTGGACCTCAGCACGAAGCGTTAAGTGTTGCAAAGTATCGGGAGCTTGTTGAACGAAGAATTAAAGACCTCGTTTATGAAAACCCTATTCTTCAAAAGATAAAAGAAGGCAAGCAAATCAATCCATTGGAAGCTGAACAATTGGCCGATCAGCTTTACGAAGATCATCCGCACATCACAATTGACCTTCTGCGAAGAGTTTATAACAATAAGCGCGCAGAATTAACGCAGTTTATTAAACACATTCTTGGTATTGAAGTCCTCGCTAGCTTTCCAGAGACTGTCTCCAAGGCATTTGAAGAATTTATTGCAAACCATACCGATTTGACAAGCCGACAGTTGCAGTTTCTAGATCTGCTTAAAGGATTTTTAATCGAGCGGGGCGAATTAACGAAAAGGGATTTAATCCAATCGCCTTTTACCATGCTTCATCCTGAAGGAATTCGTGGAGTGTTCAAACCGAAGGAAATTGACGAGATAATAAAATTTACAGAACGACTATTAGCTGCTTAGTACATGCTTCAATCAAATCCGATATTAAAATCTCTCATAGATAAGCTTTGGAATAATTTCTGGGCTGGTGGAATCTCAAATCCCTTGACAGCAATTGAGCAGATCACCTACCTCATATTTATGAAGCGTCTTGATGACCTTGAAGCAAAGCGTGAACGGGATGCTGAGTTTACAGGGGAGGAATACACCTCAAGATTCAAAGGGAAATTTAAGATACCTGGAAGTGGTGCGAGTATTGCAAAGGAGAAGTTAAGATGGAGCCAATTCAAGAGACTTCCTGCCGAAGAAATGTTGCTTCATGTGCAAACGAAGGTATTTCCTTTTTTGAAGACGTTGAACAGCGATCTTTCACCATTCACTAAATCAATGGCAAATGCGGTCTTCATAATGCCGAAGCCATCACTTCTAGTGGAAGCGATAAACATCATAGAGCAAATTTTTACAGAGATAGAAAGAGATGCAACCGAAGGAGGTCAAGCGTTTCAGGATATACAGGGCGATGTTTATGAAATGCTATTGAGCGAAATAGCTTCTGCCGGAAAAAACGGGCAGTTTCGAACCCCTCGTCATATCATAAAATTAATGGCTGAGTTGGTAGCACCTCAACTTGGACAACGAATCGCGGACCCCGCGTGTGGCACATCGGGATTTTTACTCGGAGCATATCAGTATATCCTTACAGATTTAGTGCGAAAGAAGAATCCAAAGAAATTGGTTAAGGATGAAGATGGGTTTGAGCGGGGAACAATGAGCGCAGTACTGACTGAAAAAGTCCGATCAATTTTAAATGACAGCCTCTACGGATTTGATGTTGACACTACCATGGTTCGCTTAGGTGCAATGAACCTTATGATGCATGGTATTGACAATCCGCACATTCATTACAAGGATACGCTAAGCAAAAGCTACAATGAGGACGGGCAATATCAGGTGATCATGGCAAATCCCCCGTTCACTGGGAACATAGACAAAGGAGATATCAATGAGAACCTTAAACTACCAACTACAAAGACGGAACTACTTTTTGTAGAAAGGATTTTTAACATGCTTGCTAAGGGTGGAACAGCTGCAGTCATTGTTCCTCAAGGTGTTTTGTTTGGAAGCGGAAAAGCGTTCGTTGAAGCAAGGAAGAAGATTGTTGAAGAAGCAGAGTTAAAGGCGGTGATTACCTTGCCAAGCGGAGTATTTAAACCCTATGCGGGAGTAAGCACATCAATTTTGATCTTCACTAAAGGAGGAGAAACTCAACACACCTGGTTTTACGATCTGAAAAGTGACGGTTATAGTTTGGATGACAAGCGCATTAAGTTGGATGGCTATGGAGATTTACAAGACGTTGTAGAACGCTATAAAAAGCGTGATGTTAAGAAAGATAAAGATCGGACACAGAAATGTTTTTTCGTCCACAAGAAAGAACTTGTAGAGAATGAATATGATTTGAGTTTGAGTAAATATAAGGAAGAAGTGCACGAAGAGACAACTTATGAACACCCGAAAGCCATTTTAAGATCCTTGGAGTCAATAGAGTCAACGATAGTGAAAGAGCTTAATGACTTAAAATCGCTGATCTCATGAACTTGGCTAGATTAGGAGATATTGCAGAATTTATCAACGGTGTGGCTTTTAAGCCAGAGGATTGGGGAAATGAAGGCATGAAAATCATCCGCATTCAAAACCTTACTGATCCTTCTAAGTCATATAATTTCACCACACGGAAGGTGGATGACAAATACATCGTAAAAAGAGGCGATGTTCTTGTCTCATGGAGTGCTACAATTGATGTATTCACTTGGGAAGCTGAAGACGCTTTAGTTAACCAACACATCTTCAAAGTTATTTTCGATGAGACCAAAGTCATAAAACAGTATTTTATCTTCGCTTTAAAAAGCACAATAGATGCCCTTTCCAAGTTTGCGCATGGCTCTACGATGAAGCATGTTGTGAAAAAGGATTTTGACAACCATTTAGTACCGCTTCCTCCCATTGAAGATCAAATCCAAATTGCCGATGTCTTAAGCAGAGCCGATTCGCTGATCAATCAACGCAAAGAAAGCATCCGCCTTCTTGACGATTTTTTAAAGAGTACGTTTTTGGAAATGTTTGGTGATCGTGAAAAAATGAAAAACGCAAAACTTGAGTATTTAGGTGATCACATTTCATATTTAACGAGCGGATCGCGCGGATGGGCTCGGTATTACTCGGACAGTGGTGCAAAATTTTTAAGAATTCAAAATATTGGGAAAGGCATTATAAGAACTGATAATGTTATCTGGGTCAATCCTCCTAACTCTGCAGAAACTGAAAGGACAAGGGTAAAAGAAGGAGATTTGATAATATCTATAACTGCAGACTTGGGAAGAGCGTCAGTAATTCCTAGGAACTTTGGTGAGGCATATATAAACCAACATCTCGCATTAATTCGTTTGAAAGAAAATATCAATCCAGTTTATGCTGCGTATTTCTACAACATGCCTTTTGGTAACGATGAGATTCAGAAGAAGAATAGAGCAGCAGTGAAGGCAGGATTAAATTTCAAGGACATCAAGAGCTTTCCATTGTTTCTACCTTCAATGAAGCGTCAAAA
>Ga0315910_10000467_pt1 | contig 40232 bp, 27 predicted proteins | sample EdamamesoilMG_FD_204470 | JGI IMG/M metagenome (GOLD analysis project Ga0315910, IMG submission 204470) | Garden soil microbial communities collected in Santa Monica, California, United States - Edamame soil | ecosystem: Environmental > Terrestrial > Soil > Garden | place: USA: California...
GACCGACAGCACGACGGAGCGGCCGCCTGAGGCCGCGCCGGCGCGCGCGCGGATCATGAGGCCTGCGTGCGCGCCCCGTCGCCAGGGGATCGCCATGGAACTCGCGCTGACCATCGTCGGCATCGTCGCAGCGGCCGCCATCGCCTTCTTCGTCGGCCGCAAGAACGCGCCCGTCCCGCCGCCGGCGCCCGTCGCTCCGCCGCCGCCGCCGCAGATCGTGCGCGTGCCGGCCAGCCAGGAGGAGGTCGAGAAGGCGCAGGCCGAGGCGAAGCGGCTGCGCGCCGACGCCGAATCGCAGGTCGAGCGGCTGCGCCAGCAGGCCGACCAGCAGCGCCAGCAGAACGACTCGCTCCGCAGCCAGGGCGACCAGATCCGGCAGCAGGTCGACCAGACGGCGCAGCGCGAGCGCGCCCGCGTCGAGCAGGAGCTGCGCGAGAAGCGGCAGCGCGTCGACGCCGAGCTGGCCGCCGAGGCGAAGGAGCAGCGCGAGAAGGCGCTCGAGACCGAGCGGCGCCTCGCGCGCCAGGAGGCGGAGACCGAGAAGGAGAAGCAGCGCATCGAGGTGCGCGAGCGGGAGATCGCCTCCGAGAAGGAGAAGCTCGAGAAGCAGTCGGCCGACGTGAAGGCGAAGGACGAGCAGCTCCAGGCGAAGCTGAAGGAGGAGGAGGCGAAGCTCCTCACGATCGCGCAGCTCTCCGCGCAGGAAGCGCGCGACATCGTGATGAAGAAGTTCGAGGAGGAGTGCCAGGGCGACCTCGCGAAGTACCTCGCGAAGAAGGAGGAGGAGAAGAAGGAGCGCGCGGAGGAGATCGCGCAGCGGATCGTCGGCACGGCGATCCAGCGCTGCGCCGTGCGCTACGTCTCCGACACCGTGGTCTCGGTGATCGACCTGCCCAGCGACGACATGAAGGGCAAGATCATCGGCCGCGAGGGCCGCAACATCCGCGCGATCGAGAAGGCGACCGGCGTCGACGTGATCGTCGACGACACGCCGGGCGTGATCGTGATCTCCTGCTTCGACGCGGTCCGGCGCGAGACGGCGCGCCGCGCGCTCGAGAAGCTGATCGGCGACGGCCGCATCCACCCGGCGCGCATCGACGAGCTGATCGACGCCGAGAAGAAGGGGATCGACGAGGACATCCGCGCGACCGGCAAGAAGGCGTGCGCCGACCTCGGGCTGCTGAAGGTCCACCCGCAGATCCAGTTCCTGGTCGGGCGGCTCAAGTACCGGACGTCGTACGGCCAGAACGTGCTGGAGCACTCGATCGAGATCGCGCACATCATGAGCTCGATCTGCGCGGAGCTGAAGCTCGACCCGCTCGTCGGCAAGCGGTGCGGGCTGCTGCACGACATCGGCAAGGCGCTGACCCACGAACTCGACGGCAGCCACGCGGTGCTGGGCGCCGACCAGGCGCGCCGCTTCGACGAGCAGCGCCTCATCTGGAACGCGATCGGCGCGCACCACGAGGACATGCCGTACGAGACGACCTACGCGGTGCTGACGCAGGTCGGCGACGCGATCTCGGCCGGACGGCCGGGCGCGCGGCGCGACTCGGTCGAGCAGTACGTCGAGCGGCTCGAGAAGCTCGAGGCGACGGCGGCGTCGTTCGACGGCGTCTCGTCGGCCTACGCGGTGCAGGCGGGCCGCGAGCTGCGCGTGATGGTCGACGCCGACAAGATGGACGACAACATGGCGCTGCTCACCGCGCGCAGCATCGCGAAGAAGATCGAGGACGAGCTCACCTACCCCGGCGAGATCAAGGTGACGCTGATCCGCGAGCGCAAGGTGACCGAGGTCGCGCACTGAGCGCGGCGCGATGGACGGGGCGCGCGAGTCGACGAAGGAGGCCGGCGACGCGCTCGAGGCGCGGCTCGCGGAGCTCCGTCCCCGCGTCGAGACGGCGCTGAGGCAGTGGCTGCTGCCGGCCGGCGCGGAGATCGTGCCGGAGCTGGCGCAGGCGTGCGAGTACGCGGTGCTGGGCGGCGGCAAGCGGATGCGGCCGCTGGTGGTGCTGCTGGTCGCCGAGGCGTGCGGCGGGAAGGTCGACGACGCGCTGGCGGCGGCGGCGGCGCTCGAGCTGGTCCACTGCTACTCGCTCGTCCACGACGACCTGCCGGCGATGGACGACGACGACCTGCGGCGCGGCCGGCCGACCTGCCACAAGGTCTTCGGCGACGCGATCGCGATCCTCGCCGGCGACGCGCTGCTGACCCGCGCGTTCGAGGTCGTCGCGCTCGGCGCGCCGAGCGCCGTGGTGGCGGCGGCCGTCGCCGACCTCGCGGCGGCCGCGGGCGTCGCCGGCATGGTGAACGGCCAGGCGGGCGACCTGCTCGGCGAGGGCGAGGCGCCGACCGAGGAGCGCGTCCGCTGGATCCACCTGCGGAAGACCGCGGCGCTCTTCCAGGCGGCGGCCGCCCTCGGCGCCCGCTGCGCCGGCGCGGGCGCCCCGCGCGTCGCCGCGGCGGCCCGCTACGGCGAGGCGATCGGGCTCGCCTTCCAGGTCGTCGACGACCTGCTGGGCAAGAGCGGCGACCCGCGGCGCACGGGGAAGCCGGTCGGCAAGGATGACGCTCGCGGGAAGCTCACCTATCCTGCCGCCGTCGGCGACACGCTCTCCCGCCAGCGCGCCGCCGACCTGACCCAGCGTGCAGCCCGCGAAGCGGAGGCGTTCGAGCGGCCCGACGCGCTCGTGCAGCTCGCGCGCGGCCTGAACCAGCGGTTGGCCTGAGGTCCTACAGAGAGCTCCATGATCCTCGAGCAGATCGGCCGTTCGTCCGACGTGAAGCGCCTGCCGCGCGAGCAGCTCCCGGAGCTCTGCAACGAGATCCGCCGCAAGATCCTCGAGACGGTCACGAAGAACGGCGGCCACCTCGGCTCGTCGATGGGCGTGGTCGAGCTGACCGTCGCGCTGCACCGCGTCTACGACTTCCCGACCGACCGCCTCTTCCTCGACACCGGCCACCAGTGCTACCCGCACAAGCTGCTGACCGGCCGCTTCGAGCAGTTCCACACGCTGCGCCAGAAGGGCGGCATCTCCGGCTTCCCGAACAAGGACGAGTCGGAGTACGACCTGATGACGTCGGGCCACGCCGGCACGGCGATCTCGATGGCGCTCGGCGCCTGCCTCGGCGACGCGCTGGCGGGGGAGAAGCGCAAGTCGATCGCGGTCGTCGGCGACGCGAGCGTGGTGTCGGGCATGTCGCTCGAGGCGCTGAACAGCGCGGGCCACCAGGACCGCGACCTGCTGATCATCCTGAACGACAACGAGCAGTCGATCGGCCGCACCGTCGGCGCGCTCTCGCGCGTCCTCTCGAAGGTGCGCATGTCGAAGCTCTACGCGAGCGCGCGCCACGCGGTCGAGAAGCTGGAAGAGCTCGTCGCGAAGATCCCGCGCATCGGCGGCCGCGTCGAGAAGGGCGTCCACGACCTCGCCGAGCACCTGCGCCACGTGATCGCGCCGGGCAAGATCTTGAACGAACTCGGCTTCCGCTACTTCGGCGTCTTCGACGGCCACGACCTCGACGGCATGGTCGAGGTGCTCGACGCGATGCGCAGCCAGCCCGGCATGAAGCTGCTCCACGTGCTCACCGTGAAGGGCAAGGGCGTGAAGGGGTGCGAGGAGGATCCGCTCGCGCTCCACGGCGCCAAGCCGGGCGACAGCTTCACGCTCGAGTGCGACGCCGCCTGCAAGGTCGACAAGGTCGACGTGCCCGCGCCGGCCGCCGCCGCGAAGAAGCCGGCCGCCAAGGTCGAGTTCGCCCGCGTCTTCGCCGACACGATCGTGCGCGAGGCCGAGGGCGACCCGCGCGTCTGCGCCATCACCGCCGGCATGCCCGACGGCACCGGGCTGCGCGGCTTCTCGGAGCGCTTCCCCGAGCGTTTCTTCAACGTCGGCATCGCCGAGCAGCACGGCGTCGCCTTCGCGTCGGGCCTGACGATCGGCGGCCGCCGGCCGGTCTGCGCGATCTACTCGACCTTCCTGCAGCGCGGCTACGACCAGGTCTTCCAGGAGGTCGCGCTGCAGCGCAACCCGGTCGCGCTGGTGATGTCGCACGGCGGGCTGGCCGGCGACGACGGGCAGACCCACCACGGCCTCTTCGACATCGCGTTCCTGCGCGCGATCCCCGGCATCGCGCTGATGTCGCCGCGCGACGGCGCCGAGCTCGAGGCGATGGTCCGCTTCGCGCTGCGTCACGACGGGCCGACCGCGATCCGCTACCCCAAGGCGGCGACGACGGCGCCCGGCCGCGCGCTCCCGCCGATCGAGCTCGGGCGCGGCGAAGTGCTGCAGGAGGGCGACGAGGTCGCGCTGGTCGGCTACGGGCCGATGAGCGAGACGGCGCTCGAGGCGGCGGCACTGCTGCAGGCGGCCGGCGTCTCGTGCACGGTGGTGAACGCCCGCTTCGCCCGTCCGCTCGACGGGCCGCTGATGAAGCGGCTGCTGGCCGAGCACCGCCTCGTCGCGACGATCGAGGAGGGGACGCTGCAGGGCGGCTTCGGGTCGGCGTTGCTCGAGTTCGCGACGGCGCAGGAGACCGTCCACGCGCGCGTGCGCTGCCTCGGCGTGCCCGACCGCTTCGTCGTCCATGGCACGCGCGCCGAGCTGCTGCAGGAGCTCGGCCTCACCGCGACGGGCGTGCGCGACGCCATCCTCGAGCAGCTGCGTGAAACCGCCGACGTCCGCACTGCTGCTCGTTGACGGCCGCGACGAGCGGGCGCGCGAGGAGGCGGCCCGCATCGCGGCGTGGCTGGCCGAGCGCGGCCTCGCGACGAAGAGCGTCGACCTGCAGGCGGGCGCGCGCAAGGTCGCCGCGGCCGACCTCGCGATCGCGCTCGGCGGCGACGGCACCTTCCTGCGCGCCGCGCGGGCGATCGGCCGCGCCGCGATCCCGCTGGTGGGCGTGCGGCTCGGCACCTTCGGCTACCTCGCCGAGCTCGAGCCGGGCGACTGGCAGGCGGGGCTCGCGCGCCTCGTCGAGGGGCGCGGCGCCGTCCAGCAGTGGCTCCGCCTCGACGTCCGCGTGCGCGGCGCGCGCGGCAAGGTGCAGGAGTTCGGGCCGGTCCTGAACGAGATGATCGTGACCGCCGCGACCGTCGCGCGCATCGTCGAGTTCACGCTGCGGATCGACGGCGAGGACGTCACGCGCTACCGCGGCGACGGGATGATCGTCGCGACGCCGGTCGGCTCGACCGCCCACTCGATGGCGGCGGGGGGGCCGATCGTCGACCGGACCGACCGCTGCCTGCTCCTCACTCCGCTCGCCTCCCAGGCGCTGACCTACCGGCCGCTGGTCCTCCAGAGCAACCGCAAGGTCGAGCTCGTGGTCGAGCGCGCCCGCCACGGGACGGCACTGACGATCGACGGCCAGGAGACGATCACGGTCGACGAGGGGACGGTCCTCGAGGTGAGCGAGTCGAAGGCCGACCTCCACGCGGCGACCGTGGTTTCCCGCACGCGCTTCCGCACGATCCGCGAGCGCCTGAAGTGGGGCGACCCGCTCGTCCCGGGCCGCTGATCCCCGGGAGGGGCCCTCCGTCGGACGCGGCGCATCTCTTGCGTTCCGCCACCTGCCGCCGCCCCGGCCTCCCCCCGTGACCGCCCGAAGGGTGCGTTGCTATCCTCCCGCGGTTCAGTCTGGCCCGGAGCGGTTCAAGAACCCGATCGACCCACCGTCGATCGCGGAAGGCGAGCGAACCAAGGAGAGCACCTTGAAGGTCCTGCGTCCCGTGGCGTCCGTCGTTGCGGCCACCCTCTTTGGCGTTGCGCTGTCCGGCAGCGCGTTCGCCCAGAACACGACGCTGACGATCGACGGAGCCACCGCGGCCGACAACTCGGCGAGCGTCAACGTCGCGGCCGGCACGGTCATGACGGTCACGATCTCGAACGCGTCGCTGGCGAACCGCCCCTACGGCCTCTTCGCCGCGACCGCGAACAACGCGGCCGGCACCGGCTGGTTCCTCGACACCAACGGCGGGACGCTGAAGAAGCCGTTCCCGGTCGTGACGGGCGTCGCGACCAGCATCGTCGAGGCCGACTATCCGCCGCTCGATCTCTCGCCCGACCGCAGCGCCAACCCGCGCATCAAGCTCAGCGCGACGGGCGTCGCGTCGCTGTCGTTCCGCGTGCCGACCGGCTTCACCGGCACGGTCTACTTCCAGTCGGCGGTCCTCGAGTCGTCGGGCACGTCGACCGACTTCAGCAACGCGATCACGGTCACCTTCGCGGCCGCCGGCACGGCGGCGCGCATGGTCGTCTCGCGCGGCGCGGCCAACGTCGATGCCGCGACGTTCGGCATCCTGCAGTTCAGCGGCGGCTCGCCCGCCGGCGCGACCTTCACGCCCGACCCGGTCTTCACGAACGTCAAGGTCGACGGCATCTCGATGCTCGACATCAACGAGTGGGCCTCGCACGTCTCGGGCGTCACGCTCGACAAGCCGCGCGCGGTCGACTGGCATGACGCCACGTTCGGCCCGGCGCTGAACAACGAGAACCACGAGTACCCGCGGATCGTGCTCCCGGCGACGACCGGCGGCGCTCCGTCGCGCCTCCTGATGCGCTGCTTCAACAACGCGTTGAACCAGGCGTTCTTCATGATCGTCAACCGCGGCGACAACCCGAACACGCCCGGCGTCGACCTCTTCGCGGTCCCGGGCCTGACGAAGACCGACTCGATCACGCCGACGCTCAACTCGTGGAAGGGCGGCCTCCTGCTCAGCCCCGACGGGACCGTGGCGGCGGCGATCTACGACGACAGCTCGGGCGCGATCGACCCGCAGCTCTTCCTCTTCGCGACGGACGGCAGCACGCCGTGGCTCGACTCGGGCAGCAACCCGGTCGCCTTCGTCGACGTGACGCCGGCCGGCACGAAGAACTTCAGCCTCGCCATCACCCTGCGCGCGGCGATGTTCAGCGACAACCGCCTCTGGTTCGCCGCCGACTCGGGCAGCGGCGACGTCGACGCCGACACGCACATCGACCAGAAGCTCTACACGGTCGACATCCGTGCGAGCCACCCGACGCCGGCGCAGGTGACGATCAACGCCAACTCGGGCTACAACACCTCGACCGCCACCGCCGTCGTCGACTGGATCGCCGACAAGTCGTTCCTGCGCCCGCGCCAGGACGCGTCGATGATCGCCTTCCTCGCGGGCGGAACGCTGACCGCGGCCGCCGGCACGGTGTCCGAGCACATGAAGAGCGCCGACTGGTACGTGGTGCACGAGTCGTCGCCCTTCACGGCCATCAACGTCAGCCGCTTCCGCCGCTATCCGCTGACGACCGGCGTCGAGCCGAAGATGGTGGTCCCCGGCGACGTCTACAACGGCACTCTCGGCCAGGCGTGCCTCTCGCCCGACGGCTCGAAGCTCGCCTTCATCTCGATCCACAGCGAGGAGAGCTCGACCGCGGGCGAGGACGACGAGGTCTACGTCTGCACGACCGCCGACGCCAACGGCGACCTCTTCGGCGACGAGTCGGGCGACACGCTCTTCGTCGACGGCCAGGTCACGCTGCTCTCGCGCATCGGGACGTCGGCCGCCACCGGCATGGATGACGGCGTCGACCTCTTCTTCCACGACAACGACGACCTCTACTTCTGGTACGGCTTCGACGCGTCGGCCACCGACAAGTCGATGGACCTCTTCCGCTGGAAGATCTCGACCCAGTCGCTGGCGAACATCTCGCAGCCGTCGAAGGTCGCGCCCTTCAACACGGCGGGCACCGTGCTCCCCGAGGGTTACTTCTTCTCGCCGAACGATCGCTACTTCTATTTCGCCCGCACGCGCACCGGCTCGACCGAGACCAACCTGGTCGGCATCGACACGGTGACCGAGAAGGCGTTCAACGTGACCGGCGACGAGTTCGCCGGCGCGACGATGCCCGACACGCAGAACAACAACGCGACGCCGGGCGAGAACTTCAACTGGCACCTCTCCTACGCGGGCGGCCTCTTCCCGTCGCTCTGCACCTTCGCGACGGCGTTCCAGAGCGTCGCGGCGAACATCCCGCAGCACGTCTTCATCTTCGACGCCGACTTCCCGACCCTCGCGGTCCAGGTGACCAACGACGTGCCGGGCGTCACGCAGAACGTCGAGTCGCTGAGCGCGAGCCCGTGGTCGCTCGGCCTCTCGTGGGCCTTCACGCGCAGCACGACGCCGCTGGCGAACATGCAGTACCAGGACCTGCTCTTCTTCTTCCGCGACAGCCTGAACGAGCCGACGACGACGTCGCAGTTCACCTCGTCGGTCACGCTCGACGCGTGGCAGTGGGTCCGCACGGCGACGTCGAGCGACGCCTCGGGCGCCGCGCCGCCGGGCCTGATCGTCTCGATCGGCGACACCGGCACCGACAACGCCTCGGACTCGCGCCTCTACTACTTCTCGCTCAACGGCTCGGCCGACTACGACTTCGACGACGGCACGCACGAGATCGGGACGACCGCGCTGGCCGGCCTCCCGTTCCAGGGCTTCATCCAGATCTACCACGCCGACGTGGAGTGATCGGACGGGGCGACCGGCGACGACCGGCCCCCCCCGCGACGCAGCAGATCGATTCGACGGCGCCCTGCGGGCTTCGCGGCTCGCAGGGCGCCGCTGTTTCCGGCGCGGGGCTCAGCGCCCGACGAGGCGGTCGTAGAGGGCGCGCGCGCGCGCCGGCGAGTCGGTCCCCTGGACCAGCGCGCGTCCGTCGCGGAAGAGCGAGAGGACGACCCCCTCGGCGCGCAGCCGCACGAGGAATCGCGTCCGTTCCACTTCGCCGGCGGCGCGCCACCGCTGCGCCACCGCGTCGAGGTCGAGCGTCGCGGCCGTCGCGGGGCTCACCTGCACCGTGTCGCGGCCGCAGAGCTTCGTCTCGGCCTCGTCGTCGCCCGCGTCGAGCGCCGGGAAGCCGGTGCGCGCGCAGGCGGGGCAGGCGGGCGAGCGGTCGCCCGGCTTGAGCGCCAGCGAGCGCCCCTCCCACGGCTCGACGTGCCAGAGCCGGGCGGGGCGGTCGTCGCCGGCGAGGAGGCGCAGCGCCTCGCTCGCCTGGAGCGCCGCGATCAGCGCCGGCAGCGGCGAGAGGACGCCGACCGTGTCGCACGTCTCGAGGCCGACCGCCGCCGCCGCGTCGGGGAAGAGGCAGCGCAGGCACGGTCCCGCCTCGCGCTCGATCCGCAGCACGCTGCCGACGCCGCCGACCGCGCCGCCGTAGATCCAGGCGACGCGCTCGCGGCGGCACCAGTCGTTCAGCAGGAAGCGGCCGGCGAAGTGGTCGAGGCCGTCCATCACGAGGTCGCAGCCGGCGAGGAGCCCGTCGATCGAGCGGCGCGAGAGCTCGGCGACGCGCGGGTCGAGGCGCGTCGGGCCGCCCACCTCGGCGAGCCGCTCCGCCGCCGCCTCCGCCTTCGGCCGGCCGCGCCGCGCGTCGTCGTCGCGGTAGAGCCCCTGGCGCGGGAGGTTGCTCTCCTCGACGAGGTCGCGGTCGATGAGGCGCAACGTGCCGACGCCGGCGCGCGCGAGGTGGTCGGCGATCCAGCTGCCGAGCCCGCCGAGCCCGACGACCGCGACCGTCGCGCGCGCGCTACGCTCCTGCCCCCTCGCGCCGAACGGCGCGTAGCGGACCTGGCGGCTGAAGCGGGCGTCGGGTGCGGGCGATTCCAAGGGCGGACCTCGCGGCGCGACTCTAGCCGGGTCGCGCGCGCGGTCGCGACGGAGGGCGCGATGCGCTGCACCGTGATCCGCGAGCACGGCTCGTACGACCGCCTGCTGCGCGAGGAGCGGCCCGATCCCGTGCCGGGGCCGGGCGAGGTGCGCGTCGCGGTGAAGGCGGCGGGGCTGAACCACCTCGACACCTGGGTGCGACGCGGCATCCCCGGCGTGAAGTTCCCGCTGCCGATCGTGCCAGGCTGCGACGCGGCGGGCGTCGTCGACGCGGTGGGGCCGGGCGTCACGACGCACCAGCGCGGCGACGCGGTGCTGCTGGCGCCGGGCATCGGCTGCGGCGGCTGCGCGCGCTGCGCATCGGGCGAGGACCACCTCTGCCGCGCCTACGGGATCTTCGGGGAGAGCCGCGACGGCGGTTGCGCCGACCTGCTCGTCGCGCCCGCGCGCAACTTCCTGCCGAAGCCGGCCGCGCTCTCGTTCCCCGAGGCGGCGTCGATCGCGCTGACCTTCCTCACCGCGTGGCACATGGTGGTCGCGCGCGCGGCGCTGCAGCCCCACGAGACGATCCTGATCCACGCGGCCGGCTCGGGCGTCTCGGTCGCGGCGATCCAGGTCGCGAAACTGGTCGGCGCGCGCATCGTCGCGACGGCGCGCGGCGCGGAGAAGCTGGCGCGCGCGCGCGAGCTCGGCGCCCACGAGACGATCGACTACTCGCAGAAGAGCTTCGGCGACGCGGTGCGCGGGATCACCGGCAAGAAGGGGGTCGACGTCGTGGTCGACCACGTCGGGCAGGAGACCTTCGACGCCAGCATCCGCTGCCTCGCGAAGGGGGGCCGCCTCGTGACCTGCGGCGGCACCAGCGGGCCGGAGCTCAAGACCGACGTGCGACTCGTCTTCTTCAAGGGGCTCTCGATCCTCGGCTCGACGATGGGGAGCCTCGGCGAGCTGCACACCGTGCTGCAGCACTTCGAGCGCGGCGCCTTCCGGCCGGTCGTCGACCGCGTGCTGACGATGGAGCAGGCGGGCGAGGGCCACCGCCTGCTGGAGGAGCGCAAGGTCAACGGCAAGATCGTGCTCGAGAACCGCTGAACGGGACGGACCGGAACCGGAGACGACTCCCTTGGAAGAACCGATCGTCAAGCTCGAGCGCGAAGGCGCGCTGGCGCTGGTCACCCTGAACCGCCCCGAGCGGCGCAACGCGCTCGACAAGGCGATGATCGACGCGCTCCACGGCGTGATCGACGCGCTCGCCGAGGACGAGTCGGTGGGGGCGATGATCCTCGCCGGCGCCGGCGACAAGGCCTTCGCGGCCGGCGCCGACATCGCGCAGCTCCGCGACCGCCGCCGCCGCGAGGCGCTCCTCTCGATCAACTCGCGCCTCTTCCAGCGCCTCGAGGAGACGCCCTACCCGACGATCGCCGCGATCCGCGGCTTCTGCCTCGGCGGCGGCTCCGAGCTGGCGCTCGCCTGCGACCTGCGCGTCTGCGGCGAGTCGGCGAAGTTCGGCCAGCCCGAGGTGTCGCTCGGCATCGTGCCGGGCGCCGGCGCGACCTACCGCCTGCCGCGCGTCGTCGGCGCCGCGAAGGCGCGCGAGCTCGTCTTCACCGGACGGATCCTCGACGCGGCCGAGGCGCGGCGCATCGGCCTCGTGAACGAGGTCGTCCCGGACGGCGACGTCGCCGCCGCCGCGCGCCGCATGGCCGACGACATCGTGAAGCAGGACCGCCTCGCGGTGCGCTTCGCGAAGCTGCTGTTCCGGCTCGACGGCTCGGCGCGGCCGGGCGCCGGCTACATCGGCGAGGCGATGGCGCAGGCGGTCCTCTTCGAGTCGGACGAGAAGGTGCGCCGGATGTCGGAGTTCCTCGACCGCTCGAAGAAGAAGTGACGGGTCACAGCAGCGGCGTGAAGCGCTCGAGCGCCAGCAGCATCGCCACCGCGATCGTCGTGGTCACGAGCGTGACGGGCAGCCCGACGCGCAGGTAGGCGAGGAAGCCGATCGGCGCCTCGTCGCGCGACTGCTCCAGCACGATCAGGTTGGCGACCGAGCCGACGACCGTCAGGTTGCCGGCGAAGGTCGACGCGGTGGCCAGCACCATCCACATCAGCTCGGGCCGCGCGAACGATCCGATCCAGTCGCGCGCGACCAGCACGAACGGGACGTTCGAGACGAGGTTGCTGCCGACGACGGTGAGGCCCGAGAAGAGCGCGACCTGCTGCTCCACCGACTCGCCGAAATGGGGGACGAGCGCGGCGTGGAGGCGCTCGAGCAGCCCGGTCCGCGCCAGGCCGGCGACGACGACGAAGAGGCCGCTGAAGAAGAGGAGCAGCCCGAAGTCGACGTGCTTGAAGGCGCGCGCCGGCGCGTGGCGGCCGACCAGCATCGCCAGCAGCGCTCCCGCCAGCGCGACGAGCGGCAGCTTCTGCCCCGCCGAGAGGCCCGGCACCAGCCGCTCGACCGGCAGCAGGAAGCCGGCGAGGACCAGCGCCGCGACGATCAGCAGCCGCGTCACCAGCGCGCGATGGACGCGGCGGCGCGCGGCGTGCGGGCGCGGCCACGCGGCCGGCAGCGAGCGGCGGAAGAGGAGCAGCAGCAGCGCGCCGGTCGCGGCCAGCGCGACGAGCGCGATCGGGAGCTGCACCGCGAGGAAGCGGCCGTAGCCGATGCCGCTGAAGATCCCGACCAGCATGTTCTGCGGGTTGCCGGTCAGCGTCGCGGCGCTGCCGACGTTGGCCGAGGTGCAGAGCGCCAGCAGGTAGGGGACCGGCGGGAGCCCGGCCGTCCGCGTCGCGGCCAGCACGATCGGCGTGAAGAGCAGGCAGATCGTGTCGTTCACGAAGAGCGCGGAGAGGAGCCCCGACGCGAAGACGAGCCCCAGCAGCATCCAACGCGGCGTCCGCGCGACGCGCACGATCCATGCCGCCACCGCCTCGAAGAAGCGGGCGAGGCGCAGGTAGGCGATCACGATCATCGTCCCGAGCAGGAGCGCGAGCGTGTCGAGGTTGATCGCGGCGTACGCCTCGTCGAGCGTCAGCGCGCCGGCGGCCACCATCGCGACCGCACCGAGGAGCGCGACGCCGGGCCGGTCGAGACGGACCCACGGCACGCGCGGCAGCGAGACCAGGCAGTAGGTGACGGCGAAGATCGCGACCGTCGCGATCGTGGTGGCGTTCATCGGGCCGCGATCAGACCGGCCGGCGCGGCGCGATCAAGCGGGGCGGCGCGGCGCCGCGCTTTTGGGCGGCCGGCGGCGCGCGGGCAAGATGGCGCGCCATGCCGGCCCCGCGCTTTCCCGTGAGCCTCTGCGTCATCGCCAAGGACGAGGAGCGCCGCCTGCCGCGCTGCCTCGCGTCGGCCCGCTTCGCCGACGACGTCGTCGTGCTCGACTCGGGCTCGTCCGACCGCACGGTGGAGGTGGCGCGGGCCGCGGGGGCGCGCACCTTCGTCGAGCCGTTCCGCGGCCACGTGCTGCAGAAGGCGCGCGCGGTCGAGCTCGCCCGCCACGACTGGGTGCTCTGCCTCGACGCCGACGAGGAGCTCTCGCCCGAGCTCGCCGCGTCGATCGAGGCGGCGCTCCGCGGCGCGCCGGCGGCCGCCGGCTTCGAGCTGCCGCGCAAGACGTGGTACGCCGGCCGCTTCGTCGAGCACGCCGGCTGGTGGCCCGAGTGGCGGCTGCGCCTCTTCGACCGGCGCCACGGCGGCTGGACCGGCGCCGACCCGCACGACCGCGTCGAGGTGAAGGGGCGCGTCGACCGCCTCTCCGGCCCGCTCTTCCACTACGCCTACCGCGACCTCGAGCACCACCTCGAGAAGGTGAACCGCTACACGACGACGATGGCGCGCGGGCTCGCGGAGCGGGGCGCCCGCTTCCGCTGGCGCGACCTCGTGCTCCGGCCGCCGGCGCGCTTCGCGCGGATGTACCTGCTGCGGCGCGGCTTCCTCGACGGCGGCCGCGGCTTCCTGCTCGCGACCATCGGCGCCTTCTACGTCTTCCTCAAGTACGCGAAGCTCTGGGAGCTCACGCGCGCGGCGCGCGGCGACGGCGAGGCGGCGGAGCGCGGCGCTCCGCCGAGCTGACGCGGCTCAGTCCCGCGGCGCTCTCACCCCTTCGGCGTGAGCTGGCGACCGATGCGGCGATGGCGCTTGAGGACCTTGCGGCCGCCCTTCGTCTTCATGCGGTAGCGGAAGCCGGTCTGCTTCGCGCGCTTCGTCTTCGAGTTGCGGATGTTCGGCTTGCTCATGCTCGTCCTCGCGCGGCGGAAAAGGGCGGGGAGCTTACAGGCGCGCGAGCGCCTCCGCCATGAGCGGCGCGAAGGGGTCGGGCGCGTCGGGCGGCCCGAACGGGGCGGCGAGGAGCGCGTCGAGGTCGCCGATCGTGCGGAGCGCGGCGCTCTTCTGCAGCTGCTTGATGGCGGAGCGCAGGTCCTTCGGCAGCGGCGAGCGGATCGTCAGCGTGGGACCGCCCGCGGGGCTGTCGAGCCGGATCGAAGCGGCGTGGAGCGCGAGGCGGTCGAGCAGCGGCCGTTCCGTCTCGCCGCGCGCCGGCCGGTAGCCGTGCTTGAGCTGCGACAGCAGGAGCGCCGGCACGCCGTCGTAGACCGGGTCGCCGACCAGCGCATGGCCGAGGTGGCGCAGGTGGGCGCGGATCTGGTGGGTGCGGCCGGTGATGGGGCGGGCGTGGACCAGCGTGTAGCCGCGGAAACGGACCAGCGCGCGCACCAGCGTGACCGCCTTCTTGCCGCGGTCGGCCAGCACCACCATCTTCTGCACGCGGCCGAGCTTCGCCGTCAGCGGCGCGTCGAGCAACTGCGGCGCGTCGTCGACCTCGCCCGAGACGATCGCGAGGTAGTCCTTCGTCACGCGCCGCGCCGTGAAGGCCGCGGTGAGCGCGGTCTTCGCCTCGCGCCCGAAGGCGAAGACGACGACGCCGCTCGCGTGCTTGTCGATGCGGTGGACCAGCTTCACGTGGGCGTCGGGCCACGTCGTCTTGAGGCGCGTCAGCAGGTCGGGCACCCGCTCGCTGCGCTCGGCCGCGGTCGAGAGGCCGGCCGGCTTGTCGACCGCCACCATCGCCGCGTCGCGGTGGAGCTCGACGACGGCGTCGCTGCCCGCGCGCGCGCGGCGGCGCACGACGACGTCGGCGTCGATGACCACCACGTCGCCGAAGCGCAGCGGGCGCGAGTCGGCCACCGGCTCGCCGTTCACCGTGACCAGGTTCTCCGCGATCCACTTCCGCAGCACGCCGTGCGGCTGCGCCGGGAAGCGGACGCGCAGGAAGCGGTAGAGGTTCATCGAGCGGCAGTCGAGGCCGACCACCAGCGAATTGGGCGCGCCCGACTCGGAGGTGGAGAGCGCCTCGCGCCGCGAGCGGGCGACCTCGTCCTCGTCGTCTTCGGGTCGCGTGGAGCGGCGGGAGGCCATGCGGTCGCCTTCGGGGGATTCGAGCGGCGACTATTGTAGGGACGTGATCGCGCTGCGCCGGCTCCTCTGCCTCGTGCTCGTCGCCGCCGTGGCGCTCTGCTGCGCCGTGCCGCTCGCCGGGCCGTTCCGGAGCGAGGACTACCTCGCCTTCGACGCCTGGTCGCGGATGGGCTTGCTCGACGTCTGGACGCGGCCCCACCTCGACATGCGCCTCTACGGCTACTGGCGGCCGCTGTCGGACTCGGCGACGTGGCTGGCCGTCAACGGGCTCGGCCCGCGGCCCGTCCCGATCCACGCGCTCCTCCTCGCGCTCCACGTCGCGGTCGCCGTCGCGACGGGCGCGGCGCTGCGCCGCCTCGTGCGCGCGAGCGCCGGCGCCGGCCTCGCGGCGAGCCTGATCGCCGCGTCGCATCCGTGGGCCGCGGCAGTGGTGAGCTACCTCGACGGCGGGATGGGGGCGCTGCTGGCCGCGCTCGCGACGCTCGGCGCGCTGGCGGCTCTCGGTCGCTGGCTCGATCGCGAAGGGGGATTCGCGCCGCTCTTCCTCGCGACGCTCGCGGCCGGGCTCGCGTACGACGCGGCCGTCGTGCTGCCGGTGGTGGTGCTGGTCGTCGCGTGCGTCCTGCCGCGGCGCGAGCGCGGTCCGCCGTGGGCGCTGCTGCTGGTGCTGCCGCTCCTCCTCGCGCTGCGCTGGTGGGCGGTGGGGCAGCCCTTCGACGGCTACCGCTTCCCGGCCGAGGCGGTCGCGCTCTTCCCGTCGCGCCTGCTCCTCTGCCTGCAGCGCCTCTTCCTGCCGTTCTTCGCCGAGCACGGCGGGCCGCGCGCGACCGTGATCGCCACGCTCGCGGTCGTGGCGCTGACCGCGGTCGTGATCGCCGTCGTCACGCGGCGCGGCGTGGTCGCGACGCCGGCGCGACAGGGGATCGCGCTGCTGCTCCTCTGCACCGGGCTGCTCGGCTACGCGCCCGACCTCTTCGTCGGCGGCCGCGGCGAGGCGCCCGACGAGCTCGTCCTCGCCTACAAGAGCTATCCCGCCGCGATGGCGGCGGCGCTGACGATCGCCGGGCTGCTCGGCCGTTCGAGCGGGCGGCGCGGGCTCGGCAGCATCGTCCTCGCGCTGCCGATCGTCGCCGCGTTCGCCGCGTTCGGCGCGCCGATCCGCGACGAGCAGGCGCGCGCGCAGGAGTGGGCCGGCGCGATCCCCGCCGCGATCGCCGACCACGCGCGCCGCCATCCGGCGGAGGGGACGCGCCGCTTCCTCGTGCGCGAGGTGCCGGTGAAGGTCGAGCTCGACGGCCGCTCGGGCGCGCGCGTGCTCCAGTTCGGGCTGTCGAGCGCGCTGCGGCCGCCGTTGCACGCGCCGGAGCTCCACGCCTACCCCGTCTTCCGGCTCGGCCTCGACGGCTTCGGCGCGTGGGTGAGCCCGGCGACGCTCGACGCGCTCGCCGGCGTCGGCTGGCTCGAGCCGCTGACCTGCACCTACGCCGTCGACGCGTCGGGACGCGAGCGGGCCTCCGTCGCCCCGCTCGCGCGGCCGTCGTCCGCAGCGCCGCCCGCCGTGCGCCTCTTCGCCGACCTCGACGGCCGCGAGCGGGTCGTCGCCGACCTCGCCGACGCGCCGCGCGTCGAGGTCGCGCCCGACAGCTCGATCGTCCTCGCCGCCAGCGGCCGCGCGCCCGGCACGCCGCGCTTCTTCTTCCTCAACCGCCTCCACCCGTTCACGAGCGAGACGCTCGACCTGCTGCCGCCCGGCGAGGTCGAGCGGGTCCGCATTGGCAGCCCGTGGCTGCGCGAGCTGGCCCACCGCTTCCCCGACGACGTGACCTTCGTCGTCCTCGAGTTCCTCGCGACGCCGGAGCAACTGGCCGCCGGCGCGCCCGCCGCGACCGTCTCGAACGTCATCGCGATCCGGCTCGGCGAGGTGCGCTAGCCGCGGGCCCGCGAGCCATGCGGTCGTGCGCACCGCATCCGGGAGCCTTGAGCCAGCTCGACGGCGAAGTCTCCCAGCTCGCACGACCGGACGCGTGGCGCCGGATCGCTCGTCTCGGTCGGCGCCCGGCGGCGACCCGCCGGACACGATTGGACCCGCGACTTGCGTAATCACGAACGACGCGAGCAGCCGGGCGCGATGTTCCCGATGACGAGGAGTTCGGTCGTCGCGATGCTCCCGCTCTCGTGTGCGTGCCCGGTGTGACCGGGCCTGGCGGGAGGGGCTCCTTGGTGCAGCCCCTCCCGCCTCTTCGCTCCTGGACCGTTCGCACAGGGTCGATCGTTCCTGCGGCCGCAATCGGCGAGAAGGACGGCCGCACGGGAGAAGTTCCGTGGATACGCCGCTCTTCGTGAACCGCGGGCAAGGAGCGCCGCTGCCGCTCGAGTGGATCGGGCCGCCGGCGCCACGGAGCGCGCCGCTCGTCGTCTGCCTGGGAGAGTGGGACGAAGGCGACGATCGGAGCGCCTCGCGACGACTCGCCAGCCGTCTCGCGCAGGAGGGGATCGGCACGCTCCGCTTCGCTCCCGCGCGCCACCGTGGCCGCGATCGCACGCCGGCGTGCGACGCGTTCCAGCAGGAGGTCGACGACCTCGTCGACGTCGTCGCGGGCCTCCACCGGCTCCGTGCTCCGGCCTCGTTCGGGATCGCCGCCGCGGACGCGAGCGCGAGCGTCGCCGTCGCGGCGACCGCGCGCGGGCCGGGGATCGCCGCGCTGGTGGTGCGCGCCCCGTCCGGAATCGCTGCGAGCGTCGCGGTGCCCGGGATCGGCGTGCCCACGCTGGTGATCCAGGATGCTCCCGACCCGCCGTTCGACACGGGCGGTGGTTCCCGCCTCGACGAGCCGACGCGGAGCGAAGCGGCGACCGCGCGCGCGGTCGACTGGTTCAAGCGCCACCTCGTCGCGGTCGCGCCGGAGGGGGGCGCGACCGCTGCTGCGACGCGCTTCGTCGACCGGAGCGCCGCCGGTCGCGCGCTCGCGGCCCGGCTCGGCCACCTCGCGTCGAAACAGCCGCTCGTGCTGGCGCTGCCGCGCGGCGGGCTCGTCGTGGCCGAGCCGATCGCGCGCGCGCTCGACGCGGAGCTCGACGTACTGGTCGCCCGGAAGGTGAGGACGCCGGACTGCTCGCAGCTCGCGATGGGGGCGGTCGCCGAGGGCGGCGTCGTCGAGTGGGACCAGCGCATCGTGCGCCGCCTCGAGATCCCGGCGGCGGCGTGCCGCGCCGCGCTCGAAACGGCGTCGCGCGAGCTCACCGAGCAGGTGGCAGAGCTGCGGCTCGGACGGCCGCCCGTGGAGGTGGCCGGGCGGTGCGTCGTCCTCGTCGACGACGGCATCGCGACCGGCGCCACGATGAAGGCGGCGATCGCCGCGCTCGCCGGCCGCGGGGTCGCGCGCCTCGTCGTCGCGGTCCCGTGCGGGACGTCGGAGGCGCTCGACGAGGTCGCGGCGGCCGGCGGCGTGGACGAGCTGGTCGCGCTCTCGCGGCCGGAGCCGTTCTTCGCGATCGGCCTGCAGTACGACGACTTCGCGCAGCTCTCGACGGACGCCGCATGCGACGTGCTGGAGCGCCATCGGGAGCGCCGGAGGCGCAAGTCCGCGGCTGACCGGCGCTACGGGGAGGCCTTTCCGTGAGCCAGAAGAAGCTCCGCTTCGGCACCGACGCGCGCGAGCGGATCGTGCGCGGCGCGACCGCGCTGGCCGATGCCGTACGCGTCACGCTCGGGCCGCGCTCGAAGTGCGTGCTGATCGAGAGGAAGTGGGGCGCGCCGCTGGTCTGCAACGACGGCGTCACGATCGCGAAGGAGATCGAGCTGGAGGATCCCGAGGAGAACCTCGGGGTCCGCGTGCTGCGCCAGGCGGCCGAGAGGACGGGCGACGTCGTGGGCGATGGGACGAGCACCGCGACCCTCCTCGCCCACGCGATCTACGTCGAGGGCGTGCGCAACGTCGCCGCCGGCGCCAGCGCGATCGAGCTGAAGCGCGGCCTCGACCGCGGTCTCGCCGCAGCGATCGGCGCGTTGAAGGGCTTCTCGCAGCCGGTGTCGAGCCGGCGCGAGAAAGTCCAGGTCGCCGCGATCGCGGCGCACAACGACCTCCGGATCGGCGAGCTCGTCGCCGACGCGGTCGAGAAGGTCGGTGGCGACGGGGTGATCACCGTCGAGGAGGCGAAGGGGACCGAGACGACGCTCGAGGTCGTCGAGGGAATGCAGTTCGACCGGGGCTACCTGTCGGGCTACTTCGCGACCGACACGGAGAAGCTCGAAGCGGTCCTCGACGACGCGCTCCTGCTGCTGTGCGAACGGCGGATCGGCGCGATCAAGGACCTGCTGCCGCTGCTGGAGCAGGTGGCGAAGTCGGGCCGGCCGCTGCTGGTCGTCGCCGAGGACATCGACAGCGAGGCGCTGGCGACTCTGGTGGTCAACCGGATCCGCGGCACGCTCGCGTGCGTCGCGGTCAAGGCGCCCGCCTATGGCGACCGCCGGCGCGACCAGCTCGAGGACCTCGCGGTGCTGACCGGCGGTCGGCTGGTCGCCAACGACCTCGGGATCCAGCTCGAGTCGGTGAAGATCGCCGACCTCGGCCGCGCGCGGCGCGTGGTCGTGACGCGCGAGACGACCACGATCGTCGGCGGCGGCGGCGAACGTGCCGCGATCGACGCCCGCGTGACGCAGGTCCGCCGGCAGATCGAGCAGGCGACCAGCGACTACGATCGTGAGAAGCTGCGCGAACGGCTCGCGAAGCTCGCCGGCGGAGTCGCCGTGATCCGCGCCGGCGCGCCGTCCGAGACCGAGATGAAGAACGTGAAGGAGGCGCTCGAGGACGCCATCGCCGCGACCAAGGCGGCGGTCGCCGAGGGGATCGTGGCGGGCGGCGGCGTCGCCCTCGTCCGGTTGCAGGACGCGGTGCGGCGCGAGGAGGAGCGCTGCGACGGCGACGAGCGGACCGGCGTGCGGATCCTCGGTCGCGCGCTCGAGGCGCCGGCCCGACAGATCGCGGAGAACTCGGGCGCCGAAGGGGGCGTCGTCGTCGAGCGATTGCGCGTCTCTCCCCCGCGCCACGGCTTCGACGCCGCGCGGGGAGCGTGGTGCGACCTCTTCGAGGTGGGGATCATCGACCCGACCAAGGTGGTCCGCGTCGCGCTCGAGAACGCCGTGTCCGCGGCGGGCGTGCTGCTGCTCACCGAGGCGACGGTGACCGACGTGCCGGGGCAGAAGCCCGCTCCCGCGATCGCGGAGCCGATGGCCTGAGCTGCGCCGCCGCCGCGTTGATGGTGCGAGGAGGGGGAGTTGAACCCCCACGGGTTGCCCCACCGGCTCCTAAGGCCGGCGCGTCTGCCAGTTCCGCCATCCTCGCGTCGCGGCGATTGTGGCGCGGCGGCCGACGCGGGCCAAACGGCGCCGCGCCGGCCCGAGCGTCACGGGCAGTCGGGGCCGTGGAGGCGGATCACGAGGGCGTTGCTGAGCTCGTACTTCGGCTTCACCAGCGAGTCGGTCTGCGCCGCCTGCCAGACGGTGTCGAGCTCGTCGGTCAGGTTGGGCGGGACGATGTCGGTGATGGTCGCCTGGCCGTTCGCGTCGAGCTGGCCGTTGAAGACGAGCTGGAAGCCGAGGCCGAGCGCGAGCTCGAGCATGCGCGGATCGACGGTCGCCTTGCGGTCGAGGATCAGCGGCGCGACGCCGCCGCTCAGGAAGAGCAGGTAGTAGGCGTTCGGGCGGCCCTGCAGCGTCATCGTGCCCGACTCGTCCATGTGGAGCGCGGTCGGGGCGCGGATGGCGAAGGGGAAGATCCCGTACGAGGTGAGCGCCCCCGCATCGTCCCAGGTCGTGAGATCCTCGTTGTTGGTCGAGAGGCAGATGCCGCGCTCGCGCGGGACGGCGGCAAGCGGGACCTGCGGGCCGACGTAGCGCGGCAGGACGATGACGCTCTCGATCAGCGGCGCGGTCGACGCGAAGAAGAGGCGCAGGCCGGTCGTGCTGAGCGCGATCGAGACGAGGCCGTCGCCGACGTCGACGGTGCCGATCTCGGCCAGTGTCGTCGAGTCGAGGATCCGGATGCCCGGCGCGAGGTCGGTCGCGACGAAGAGGCGCGCGCCGTCGAAGTCGACCGCGAGCCCGACGACGCGGCCGGGCATGGGCGCGGCGAGGTTGTCGAGCGGCGGCGCGGCGAGGTCGAGCAGGTCGAAACGGCGCACGATCGTGCTGCCGCCCACCGTCTCCGCCGCGTAGCTGAAGCGCGCGTCGCGGTCGGTCGCGAGCAGCGCGTCGGTCGCGAGGCCGGGGAAGACGGTCGTGCGCTTCAGCGCGGCCGGATCGAACTCGACGAGGCCGAGGTCGGTCACGAGGAGGAGGCGGTGATTGGCCGCCTCCGCGACCGCGTACGACGGCGTCTTGATCCGCAGCGACGAGCGGCGCGTCAGGGTGAGCGGGTCGTAGACCTCGAGGCGCGCGCGACCGGTCACGGAGACGAAGAGCGAGTCGGTGCACGAGTCGTAGTGGACGCCGCCGACGCTGCCGCCCTGCGCCATGAAGTCGTGCTGGACCGCGCCGTCGGAGGCGTCGACGACGACGAGGCGGCCCGAAACGCTGTCGGCCGCGCAGACCCACGGTCGCTCCGGATCGGCCGCGAGGCCGCCGAAGTTCGCCATGCCGCCGATCTTGCGCCCGCGTGCCGAGTGTCCGTCATTGCATGCGGTCAGCGCGAACAGCAACGACGACAGCGCGAGACCGCCTGCACGGCTTGCAAGTGTCGAGTTCAACAGGACCCTCCGCGCCCAAGCGCGAGCCCGACCAGGCTGCGGGACTCGCGACCGCGGCCCTCTGATAGCCCGCGGCAGGACTTGAGCCCTTCGTCGCGGACGACCCTGGAAAAAAGGTCCGCCCCCCAGGGGATCCCCGGAGTTGGGGCGGTTGCAACGCCACCGCCCGCGGCGTTGCCGGACCTGCGCGGGCCGGTCGGCCCGACCTCGCCAAGGAGTGCGTCAGCGAGAGGGTCAGCGACTGATGGTGCCCGCGCTAGGACTCGAACCTAGGGCCCGGTGATTAAGAATCACCTGCTCTACCAACTGAGCTACGCGGGCATTTCGATCGCCGCTTCGCGCGCCGGCTCCTGGCGTGGCGACGTGCCGGCCGTCGCGAGGACCGGCTGGTACGCCCGGCAGGGCTCGAACCTGCAACCTTCGGGTTCGAAGCCCGACGCTCTAGCCAATTGAGCTACGGGCGCGCGAAACGAGGCGGGCACGATAGTGCCACGCGCCGGGAGGTCAAGCGCGGGGTGCGCGGCGGCGTCGCGGGTGAGACGGAGAGGCGGCGGATCGGGGCGGGGGGCGTCGATGGGGTGAGTGAGGGGATTTGAACCCCCGACATCCAGAGTCACAGTCTGGCGCTCTAACCAACTGAGCTACACTCACCGCCGCTTGCATTCGGGCGGAGGAAAGTAGCGGCGCGCCGTCGCCCGTGCAAAAGCGCTTTCCGGCCCCCGAGGCCTTCCGGCAGCGAATGGACCGCTCCCTCTCCACCGCCGCGCGCGCCTTCGCCCGCTCCGCCTTCGGCCGCGACGGGCGCCTCTTCTTCGCGAGCGGCCGCGTCAACCTGCTCGGCGCCCACATCGACTACCACGGCGGCTGCGTGCTGCCGGTCGCCGTCGATCGGGGCGTCGCGGTCGTCGCCGCGCCGCGCGCCGACCGCAAGCTCCGGCTCGCCTCGGCCGACTTCCCCGCCCGCTTCGAGCTCGACCTCGACGCCCTGCCGAGCGCCGCGACGCTCGGCTGGTCGGCCTATCCCGTCGGCGTCGTCGCCGCGCTCCGGGCCGACGGCCACGCGCTGCCCGGCCTCGACCTCGCCTTCGCCGGCGACCTGCCGATCGGCGCCGGCCTCTCGTCGAGCGCGGCGATCCTCGTCGCCACCGCGACCGCCGTCGCCGCGCTCGCCGGGATCGAGCTCGCGCCGATCGACGCCGCGCGCCTCGCCTTCCGCGTCGAGACGACCTTCGTCGGCGTGAAGTGCGGGATCATGGATCCCTTCGCCAGCGCGCTCGGCAAGCCGGGCCACGCGCTCGCGCTCGACTGCAAGACGCAACGCTACGACCACGTCGCGCTGCCGGTCGAGCGGATGGCCTTCCTGATGCTCGACTCGATGACGCGCCGCGAGCTCAAGGACGGCGGCTTCAACCGCCGCGTCGCGGAATCGACCGGCGCGCTCGCGAAGCTGCAGGCGGTCCTGCCGCACGCGACCTGCCTGCGCGACGTGACGCCGGCGGAGCTCGAGCGCCATCGGCCGCTGCTGACCGACCAGGAGTGGCAGCGCGCGCGCCACGTCGTGACCGAGGTCGCCCGCGTCGCGCGCGCGCGCGGCCACCTCGAGCGAGGCGAGCTCCTCGAGTTCGGCCAGCTCATGTGGCTCTCCCACCTCTCGTCGCGCCACCTCTACGAGGTCTCGACGCCGCGCCTCGACGCGCTCCAGGAGCTCTCGCTCTCGCATCCCGGCTGCTGGGGCGCGCGCCTCACGGGCGCCGGCTTCGGCGGCTGCGCGCTGGCGGTGGTGCGGCCCGACGCGGTCGAGCCCTTCTCCGCCCGAGTCGCGGCCGGCTTCGAGCAGCGCTTCGGGCAGCGCCCCGCGATCCACGCGCTCCGCTTCGGCCAGGCGCCCGGCGAGGTCGTCGACGCATGAGCCGCGACCTCGCCCCGCTGGCCGTCGGCGCGCCGGCGCCCGCGCTCGACCTCGCGGCGCTCGCGCCGCCGCCGCCGGTCGCGCCGCGCCGCGTGCTGCTCTGCTTCCTGCCGCTGGCGGGCGCGCCGGTCTGCGCCGCCGACGCGAAGGCGCTGGCCGCGGCCGCGCCCGACCTGCTGCGCGCGGTCGACGCGATCGTCGTCGCGAGCGTCGACGCGCCGGCCCACCTGCGCCGTTTCCTCGACGAGCAGGGCGGCGCGCGGCTTCACGCGCTCTCCGACCCGGCGCTGGCGCTCGCGCGCGCCTACGGCGTCGCGTGGCCGCAGCGCTTCGCCGCGCGCGCCACCTTCCTCGTCGAGCAGGGGAGCGTGCGCGCCGCCGCGCTCCACCCGATCGCCTTCCCGCGGCCGCTCGACCTCATCCGGTCGTGGGCGAGCGCTCGCGGCTGACGAAGAGGACGGCCGCGCCGATCAGCGCGAGCCCGATCCACGCGAGGAGCGCGGGCGCGTGCGCGCCGCGCCAGAGGTCGAGCAGCAGGCCGACGGCGGGCTGGATGAAGATGAACGCCGCCATGCGGCTGGCGGGGACGCCCTTCAGTCCGGCGTTCCAGAGCAGCACGCCGAGGAAGCTGCCGAAGACGGCGAGGTAGGCCATCCACGGCAGCGAGGCGCGCCACGCCTGCGCGATCGCGCCGCCGTCGCTGGGACCCGTCTCCAGCGCAAGCCACTCGTGCAGCGGCGCCAGCGCGGCGGGCCGCAGCGACTCCCACTCGAGCGGCGCGCAGAGCCCCAGCGCGAGGCAGCCGAGCGCGGTCGACCAGGTGCTGATCGACAGCGCCGAATGGCGCGCGGTCAGCGGCTTCGCGGCGACGGTGTAGATCGCCCAGAGGCTCGCCTGCAGCGCCAGCAGCAGGTTGCCGACGAACGGCGACGCCGCGCGAGCGCTCCCGTCCGCCGGCAGCCCGTCGCTCCCGATGACCATCAGCGCGCCCGCCAGCCCGAGCGCGAGGCCGATCCCCAGCGACGGCGCCATCCGCTCGCGCAGGAAGAGGAGCGAGAGCGGGACGATCATGATCGGCTCGAGCAGCGCGAGGATCGAGCCGAGCCCGGCGCTCGACAGCGCGACGCCGCGGATGCCCAGCACCAGCGGCATCGCGAAGCCCGGCACGGCGACCAGCAGCAGCAGCAGCAGGTCGCGCGCGCCGAAGCGGGGGCGCAGCTCGCCGTGGCGCCACGCCAGCAGCGCGAAGAGGAGCGTGGAGAGGAGCGTGCGCGCGAAGGAGAAGGTGAGCGTCGGCAGGCCGCTCGCGTGCGCCGCGTCCATCGCGACGAAGGTCGTGCCGCCGATGACGTTCGCCAGCAGGCACCACCAGAGCGCGCGGCTCACGACGGCCCGGCGAAGGGCGAGGCCGGCGGCAAGCCGGCGGGCGGCGGGTCGGGCGGCGCGTCGGGCGCCGCCGCCGCGGCCGGCGCGGCGCCGCCGTGCGCCGCCGACGTCTCGTGCGTCCCCTTCGCGTCGCGCGCCACCTCGGCGAGGTACCAGAGGTGCTCGGCGCAACGGCCGTTGATCGACTCCTTCGGAAAGCGGCCGTCGGCGCCGTGCGTCCCGGCGGCGAGTCCCGAGAGGAGCTCGATCCCCTCGTCGACGCGCTCGATCGCCCAGAGGTGGAACTTGCCGGCGGCGACGGCGTCGACGACGCGCGGCGCCAGCATCAGGTCGGCCACGTTGCGCCGCGGCAAGACGACGCCCTGCGTGCCGTCGAGTCCCTCGATCGCGCAGACGTCGAAGAAGCCCTCGACCTTCTCGTTCACCGCGCCGACCGGCTGGATCTCGCCCTTCTGGTTGATCGAGCCGGTCACGGCGATCCCCTGCTTCAGCGGGACCCACGCGATCGCGGAGAGCAGCGCGAACCACTCCGCCGCCGCGGCCGAGTCGCCGTCGATCGGGCCGTAGTTCTGCTCGAAGCAGAGCGACGCCGAGAGGGCGAGCGGGTGGTTCTGCGCGAAGCGCTCGCGCAGCAGCGCGCCGAGGATGAAGACCCCCTTGTCGTGGATCTCGCCCGACAGCTGCACCTCGCGCTCGATGTTGACGAGGCCGTGGTCGCCGGCCGCGACGGTCGCGGTGATGCGCGCCGGCCGGCCGAAGTCGAAGGCGCCGCCCGAGACGACGGTGAGCGCGTTCACCTGTCCGACCCGCTCGCCGCGCGTGGCCAGCAGCAGCGTGCCGGCGCGCACCTGCTCGTGGAAGCGCCGCTCGGTGAGCGCGTCGCGGTCGCGCGCTGCGGCCAGCGCCTGCTCGACGTGGGCCGCCGCGATCGTCGCCGCGGCGTCGCGCTGCGCGAGGAGGTTGGCCTCGCGCGCGAGGTCGACGAGCGGGCCGACGCGCGTCGTGAGCCGGCCGCCGCGCCCCGCGCGCCGCGCCGCCTCCTCGATCAGCAGCGCCAGCGCCTCCGGTGCCAGCGGCAGCAGGCGCTCCTCCTTCGCGAGCCGGCGCAGCAGCCCGGCGTAGCGCGCGACGCTGTCGTCGCTCCGCTCGACCTCGTCGTCGAACTCGGCGCGCACCTTGAAGATCTCGCGGAACTCCGGGTCGTTCTCGTCGAGCCACGCCTCGTGGCGCTCCTCGCCGATCAGCACGACCTTCACCTTCACCGGCAGCGCCTCGGACTTGAGCGCGATCGACGCGTCGGGCGCGACGATCTCGACGCGCTCCTGCTTCAGCACGCGCCGCAGCGCCGCCCAGACGCCCTCCTCCGCCAGCACGTCGCCCGCCTTCAGCACGAGGTAGCCGCCGTCGGCCTTCACCAGCGCGCCGGCCCGGATGCCGCGATGGTCGGCGCGCGCCGCGCCCGACCGCGTCGTGCGCACGTCGATCGTGCCGAAGAGGTTGGCGAAGGTCGGATGGTCGACGACGACGATCGGCGTCGCGCCGTCGCCCGCGTGGTCGAGGATCACGTTGACGGCGAGGCGCTGCCGCAGCTCGCGGGCGAAGCGCTCGCCGCGCGGCCGCGCGAGGCGGTCGAGGATCCACGTCTCGACCTGCTTCAGGAGCTCCTCGACCGCGGCGAACGGGAACTCGCCGGCGACCTCGTCGAGCTCGGGCCGGATCACGGTGCGCGCCTGGTCGCGGTCGAACGCCGCGAGCTCGCGCGTGCGCGCCCGCGCCGCGCGCCGCAGCTCGATCGTGGTCCGCTCGAGCTGCGCGTTCAGCGGCCGCGCCGCCGCCTCGAGCGCCTCGGCCCGCTCCGCGGAGAGGCGCCCCTGCTGCACGAGGAGCCCGAGCGCCTCGATCGGGAAGATCTCGTCGCCGTCGTCGAAGCCGATCGCCGGCCGCGTGAAGCCGTGCTCCTTCACCTCGTAGAGCGAGAGGCCCGACGGCCGCGTCGCCGCCGCGAGCTCCTGCAGCCGCCGCGTGCTCGCCTCGCCGAGCGCCTCCTCGAGGCGGCGGCGCCGCTTGAGGTGCGCCTCGTCCTCGGCCAGCGCGTCGAGGCGCGCGATCAAGTCGTTCGCGAGCTCGTCCATGCGCGCCGCGAACGGCCGCATCCGTCCCGCCGGCAGCTCGAGCAGCGTCGGCCGCGCCGGATCGGCGAAGCCGTGGACGAACGCCTTGTCGGCGACGACGGCGCAGCGGTCGGAGAGCCCCTCGAGCAGCCGCTTCACCGCGGTCGCGCGCCCGCTGCCCGGCAGCCCCGACACGAAGACGTGGTAGCCCGGCGCGTCGATCTCGAGGCCGAGCCGCAGCGCCGCGACGGCGCGCTCCTGCCCGACGAGGACGATCTCCTCCTGGCCGTGGTCGGGCGCGGCCGCCGGTGGCGGACAGCGCCACCGCAGCTGCGCAGCGAGCAGAGGCGTGGAGTTCGTGGCCGCCATGGGAGTCGCCGCCGGGACAGCGAAGGGCGGAGCATGCTAGCTTCTTCGCCTCGATCCGCCGGGAGCGGGAGCACCGATGCCTTCGTCCCTCGCCGCCTCCTGGATGTTCGTCTCGGGCGCGGCGGCCCTCCTCTACGAAGTGCTCTGGGTCCGCGACCTCGGCTACACCTTCGGCGGCTCGGCGCAGGCGCTCTCCGCGGTCGTCGCCGCCTTCCTGGCGGGGCTTGCGCTGGGCGCATGGTGGGCGGGGCGGCGGGTCGCGCCGCGGCCGGGACTGCTGCGCGTCTACGCGGCGCTCGAGCTGACGATCGCGCTCTACGCGCCGCTGGCGCCGTGGCTGATCGGCGCGCTCGACCGGACGCTGCTCGCCGCGTGGTGGCCGGCGCTGGCCGACCGCGGCCTCGCGACCGCGGCGCGCTTCCTCGTCACGTTCGTGCTCCTCCTGCCGGCGACCGCCTGCATGGGCGCGACGCTGCCGGTCCTCTGCACCGCCTTCGCCTCCGCGCGCGAGCGGACCGGCGCGCTGATCGGACGGCTCTACGGCTGGAACACGCTCGGCGGCGTCGTCGGCTGCCTGCTCGCCGGCTTCGTCCTGGTCGAGCACGTCGGGCTCTGGCGCAGCCGCGTCGTCGCGGCGCTGCTGAATCTCGCGCTGGCGTTCGTCGCATGGCGACGCGGCGCGCGCGAGCTGCAACTCGCGCCGTCTTCAGCGGCGGCGGCGCCCGACGCGGCGCCGGCGCGCGCCGGCGGATCGGCCGCGCCCTCGCTCGCCGCGCCCGCGTGGGCGGCGGCGCTGGTCGCGACGTCGGCGCTCTCGATCGCGCTCGAGTTCGGCTGGACGCGCCTCCTCGCGCTGGCGGTGGGCGGGACGACCTACTCCTTCTCGATCGTGCTGGCGCTCTACCTCGCCGGGCTCGGCGGCGGCGCGCTCCTCTACGCCGCGCACGCGCGCCGCGGGAAGTCGCCGCTCGCCGCCGTGATCCTCGCGCAACTGCTCCTCGGCGCGCTGCTGATGGCGCTCCAGCCGCGGCTCGACGACCTCTCGGCGTGGGTCGGCAGCGAGCTCTGGGACGCCACCAGCGCGGGCGGCGTCTCCCCTCACGCGGCGCGCGCGCGGCTCGCGCTGGCGATGGGCGGGATCGTCGTCCTGCTGCCGGCGCTCCTGCTCGGCATCGCCTTCCCGGCGCTCTCCGACCTGCGCGTCGCGACGCGCGGCGAGATCGGGCGGGGCATCGGCTCGGCGTACCTGCTCAGCACGAGCGGCGGCGTGGCGGCGTCGCTGCTGACCCACTTCTGGCTGCTGCCGCGCTTCGGGCTCGAAGGGACGCTGCTGCTGCTCGCGGCCGGCTGCGGCGGAGTCGGCGCGTTGCTGCTCGTGGCCGTCGCGGCGCGAGCGCCCCGCGTCGGAGTCGGTGTCGGCTTCGGCTCCGCGCTGCTCGTCCTCTTCGCCGTGACCGCCGCGGCGCTCGCCCGCGTCGCGCGCTGGGACGCGCGCACCGTCTACGGCGGCATCGGCCTCTACGGCCCGCGCGCGCTCGGCGCCGAGCGGCAGCTCCTCGAGGTGCGCGACGGCGCGTCGTGCAGCGTCGCCGTCTTCCAGAACCGCAGCGAGATCTCGCTCTCGGTGAACGGCAAGGTCGATGCGACGTCGCGCGGCGACATGAGGACGCAGCTCCTGCTGGCGTGGCTGCCGCAGTTGCTGGCGCGCGAGTCGCGCGAGGTCTTCGTGCTGGGCTACGGCGCCGGCGTCACGGCGGGCGCCGCGGCGCGCTACGGCGGCCGCGTGACCTGCGCCGAGATCGAGGAGGAGGTGGTCGCCGCGTCGCCCCATTTCGCCGCGGTGAACGGCGCCGCCCATGACGATCCGCGCATCGCGATCGTCGCCGACGACGGCCGCGCCGTGCTGCGCCGCGCGCGCGAGCGGTTCGACGTCATCACGACCGAGCCGAGCAATCCCTGGCTGGCCGGCATGGCGGCGCTCTTCACCGTCGAGTTCTACGAGCTCTGCCGCGACCGCCTCGCCGACGGCGGCGTGCTCTGCCAGTGGGTGCAGCTCTACTGGAGCAGCCCCGACGACTACCAGGCGATCTTCGCGACGCTCGGCAGCGTCTTCCCGCACGTCGCGATCTGGAAGACGACCAGCGGCGACACGCTGATGCTCGGCGCGATGAGCCCGCTCGCGCTCGATCCCGCCGAGCTCGACCGCCGCGCGAAGGAGCGGCCGTGGCTGCCGCTCTTGCTGGCGCAGTCGGGCGGCTCGCTGGTCGAGGCGCCGCTGGCGTCGCAGCTCGCCCGCATCGCGCTGCTGGCGGGGGAGGACGCGCGCGCCTTCGCCGACGCGGGGCCGCGGCGGATCCGCGACGACGTGCCGTTCCTCGAGTTCTCGGCCGCGCGCAACATGCAGGCGAGCTCGGGCGACGCGATCCTGGCGCGCGTCTTCGCGGCGCGCCGCGTCGCGCTCTACCAGCAGGAGGCGCTGGTGGCCGGCCTGCCGGCGGTCGAGGTGGCGCCGCTGCTGCGCGATGTCGCGGAGCAGTTGCTGGCGCACGGCTCCGCGGAACTGGCCGAGTCGCTCCTCGCCGACGCCCATGCGCGCGCGCCCGGCCTCGACCGCCTGCGCTACTGGCGCTGGCTCGCGGCGAAGCGCCGTGGCGACGCGGCCGAAGCGGCCCGCCGGCTGGCCGAACTCGAGCTGCGCGCGCCGGCGCTCCTGACGCTGGTCGCCGAGGAGCACTCGTTCGGCGGGGCGCACGAGGAGGCGCTGGCGGCCCTCGATCGCGCCGAACGGACGTGCGGCGCGACGGCCGAGATCGAGTACCAGCGCGGCCGCGTCCTCGAACGGATGGGCCGGCGGAGCGACGCGATCGTCCGCTACGAGCGGGCGCTCAAGCTCGACCGCCAGATGGGGGCGGCCAGCGACGCGCTCCGACGGATGCGCGACGCTCGCTAGTTCGTATCGTCCCCGCCTCGCTGAAGAAGGAGCCACGCATGGGACTTCGCGGGTCGATCGTCGTCGCCGCGTTCGCGGCACTCGCCGCGATCGGCGCCTCGCCGGCGGTGCACGGGCAAGCCGCCGCGCTGCCGCCGCTGCGCCTCTTCCTGCGCGCCGGCCCGAAGACGCACGGGCCGGGCGAGCACGACCATCCGCGCTGGCTCGAGGAGTGGACGCCGCTGCTGCGCGCGCGCGGCGCGACGGTCGAGGGGGCGCTCCGCTTCCCGACAGCGGAGGAGCTCGCGCGCACCGACGTGCTGGTGATCTACGCGGCGGAGGGCGGCTCGATCCACGGCGAGGAGCGCGCGGCGCTCGACGCCTTACTCGCGCGCGGCGGCGGCGTCGTCGCGCTCCACGACTCGGTCTGCGGCGACGACCCGCACTGGTGGAAGACGGTGATCGGCGGCGCGTGGGAGCACGGCCATGCGAAGTGGCACACCGACGTCATCGACCTCTACTACGCCGACCACGACCACCCGATCAGCGCCGGCTGCGGCAACTTCCGGCTGCGCGACGAGATCTACCACGAGCTCCACTTCGTCGACGGCGTGAAGGTGCTGGCGAACAGCTTCCACACCGTCTTCGACATCGCGCCGCAGGCGTGGGTCTACGAAGGCAAGGCGCACCGCGCGTTCGTCTCGCTGCAAGGCCACTTCCACGAGAGCTTCTCGAACCCGGCGTGGCGCGGCTCGCTGCTGCGCGGGATCGCGTGGGCGGGGCGGCGCGACGTCGAGACGCTGACCTCGAAGGAGGAGCGCGACTCGTTCGCCTACCCGCCGGGCGGGCCGACGCGGCCGGAGAAGGCGCACGAGGCGCTGGCGCTCCATCCCGATTTCGCGATGTCGCTGGTCGCGGCCGAGCCGGTGGTCGTGAAGCCGATCTCGATCGATTGGGACGCGCGCGGGCGGACGATCGTCGCGCTGACGCCCGGCTACCCCGAGAAGTCGGCGAACTCGGGGATCCCGGCGCACGACGAGATCGCGATCCTGGTCGACGCCGACGGCGACGGCCGCGCGGAATCGCGCAAGACCTTCTGCAGCGGCCTCGACCTCGTCACGTCGGTCGTGCCGTGGAAGGACGGCGTGATCGTCAGCGCGGCGCCCGTGATCCTCTGGCTGCGCGACACGGACGGCGACGACGCCTGCGACGAGCGGGTCGTCCTCTTCCAGGGCTTCGGCTTCGGCGACACCCACGCCACCGTCAGCAACCTGCGCTTCGGCCTCGACGGCTGGATCTACGCGACGCAGGGCTACAGCGGCGGCGCGTCGCGCCACGTGACCGGCGTCGACGGCACCGACCACGGCCACATCGGCAACGGCCTCTTCCGCTTCCGGCCCGACGGCAGCGCGATCGAGATGGTCAGCGCCTACGGCTCGAACACCTGGGGGCTCGACTGGAGCGACGACGACGAGCTCTTCTTCACGATGGCGAACGGCGCCCACCTCCGGCACGTCGTGGTGCCCGAGCGGGTGTTGGCGGGCGGCCGCATCGGCGGCGTCGAGAGCTTCGCCGAGGTGCCCGACCACGATCGCGTCTTCCCGCTCACGCACGAGACGGCGCCGGCCTACGTGCAGATCGACTTCGTCGGCGGCTTCACCGCGGCGGCGGGCTGCCTCGTCTACACCGGCGGCGCGTGGCCGGAGCCGTGGCGCAACGCCCACTTCGTGACCGAGCCGACGGTCAACCTCGTCCACCACGACGTGCTCGCCGCGAAGGGCGTGACGTTCGGCGCGAGCAAGGCGCGCGAGGCGGAGTTCCTCGCCGGCAGCGACCTCTGGTTCCGGCCGGTCCACCTGCGCGAGGGGCCCGACGGCGCGGCGTACCTGCTCGACTTCTACAACCAGGCGGTCGTCCACAACGACACGCGCGGTCCGCCGCACGGCCCGACCAACGCCGCGCGCCGTCCCGACCGCGACCACCAGTACGGCCGCATCTGGCGCCTCCAGCATCGCGACGCGAAGCCGGCGCCGGTGCCGAAGCTCCACGGCGCGAGCGACGACGAGCTCGTCGCGGCGCTCGACCACGCGAACCGCTGGGTGAGGGCGACGGCGCTGCGGCTGCTGATCGAGCGCGGGACGGTGGCGCGGCGGAGCGAGGTGGTCGACCGGGAGAAGAAGGCGCTCCTGGCGATGGCGCGGAACGGCGCGACCGGGCCGGGGCGCCTCGCAGCGGCGTGGGCGCTCCAGCAGTGCGGCGGCGTCGACGCCGCGACGATCGGCGCGCTCCTCGCGGATCGCGACGCCGGCGTGCGCAAGACGGCGGCGCGCCTCGCCGCGCTGCACGGCGTGCTGGAGGACGGGAGCGCCGTCGCGGAGCGGCTCATCGCGCTCCTGCCGACGGCCGACGCGCGGCTGCGCCTCGAACTGCTGGCCGCGCTCGGCGACCTGCCGAGCTCCGACGCGACCGTCGCCGCGCTGGTCGCGACGTGGCCGCGCCTCGACGACGACTGGTCGCGCACGGCGCTGGTCCGCGCGGCGGCGCGCGACGGCGAAGCGGCGGTGGCCGCCGCCTGCGCTGCGGGCGACGCGCAGGCCGGCCTCGTCGAGCAGGTCGTCGCACGCACGACGCGCACCTCGCCGACGGCGGCGCTCGCGCTGCTGCCCCACGTCGCCGCGGGTCGCGCGAAGTCGCCGGCGCTGCTCCGCTCGACGATCGCGGCGCTGCGCAAGTCGCTCCCGGCCGACGCTGCGCCGGCGCTCAGCGCACCGCTCGAAACGTGCCTGCGCGAGCTGCTGGCCGACGCCGACGTCGAGCTCGCGCTGGCGGTGCTGCCGCTGGCGGTGCGGCTCGATCCGGCCGGGAGACTCGCGCCCGCGATGGGCGGGCTCGCCGACCGGCTGCAGGCGACGGTGGCCGACGAGGCGCAGCCGGCGAACGCGCGCGTCGCGGCGCTGCGGTCGCTCCTCTCGATCGCGGATCGAAGGGCGAACGCGATCGCGGCGGCGGCGCCGCTGCTGGTGCCGACCGCCCCGCTCGACGTGCAGCTCGCGGCGATCGAGGCGCTGGCGACGACCGACGACGTCGCGGCGGCGCGGCCGCTCGTCGCGGCGTTCGGCGTGCTGTCGGAGCGGGCGCGCGAGCGGATCTTCGAGCCCCTGATCGCGCGCGCGAGCTGGACGGCGGCGCTGCTCGACGCGATCGAGGCGAAGCCGGCGGCGGCGCGCGAGCTCGGGCCGCAGCGGCTCCACCGGCTGAAGAACCATCCCGACGCCGCGACGGCCGAGCGCGCGACGAAGGTGCTGGCGAAGGCGCTGCCGGGTTCCGACGCGACGATCGACGCGCTCATCGCGAAGCTGCTGCCCGAGGTCGACTCGGCCGGCGACGCGGCGGCGGGCAAGGTCGTCTTCGAGGCGAACTGCGCGAAGTGCCACACGGCGTATGGCGCGGGCGGCAAGGTCGGGCCGGAGCTCACCGGCATGGGGATGCACGGCGCGAAGGACCTGCTGCCGGTGATCCTCGACCCGAATCGCGTGATCGAAGGATCGTTCACCGAGTGGCAGGCGTTCCTGAAGGACGGGCGCCTCGAGACGGGCGTGCTGGTGCGCGAGACGGCGGAAGCCGTGGTGCTGCGCAACGCCGAGGGCGACAAGGAGTTCGCGCGCGCCGACCTCGCCAAGCTCAAGAACAGCGGCAAGTCGCCGATGCCGGCCGGCTTCGAGTCGCTGGGCGCGAAGGGGCTGCGCGACGTGATCGCCTACCTCGGCGGCGGCGTCGAAGGGTGGCGCGTCGTCGACCTGCGGCCGCACGCGACCGCGAGCGGCGCGGCCGGCCTCTACGACGCGAAGCGCGACCCGAACCGGCTGCGCTTCGCGCGCCACGGCATCGTCGACGTGAAGGGCGTGCCGTTCGAGCTGCTCGACCCGCAGCGCGTCGTCTCGGGCATGAACGCGATCGTGCTGAAGGGCGGGCCGGTCGCCGACTGGGAGAGCAAGAAGAAGCCGCAGCGCGTCGAGATCGAGCTGGGGCTCGACCTCGTGCGGCTCCACGTGCTGGGCGGCATCGCGGCGTGGGGCTTCCCCTACTTCCGCGAGGTCGAGCCGATCCTCGCCGTGACCTGGAAGTACGCCGACGGGACGACGGCCGAGACGGTGCTGCAGAACGGCGTCGAGTTCGCCGACTGGATCGGGCGGCGCGACGTGCCGGGCTCCGAGTTCGTGCCGGGACTGCTGGCCGAGGACTCGGCGGGGCAGGTGCGCTACCACGCGCTCGAGCCGCCGAAGAAGGGGAGGGTCGCCTCGATCGTGCTGGCGAGCTACGACAACCGCTACGCGCCGACCGTGCTGGCGCTGACGGAGGAGCTGCCGGGAGCGAAGCGGAGCGCGTCGGCGGCGCCGGCGGGGCCACCGCCCGCGCGCGACGTCGTGCTCTTCGGCGGCGGGTCGAGCCACGACTTCGCGAAGCACTATGGCGAGGGCGACGTCGCGACGCTCGCGGCGGCGGGCATGAAGAGCGTCGCGTACAGCGAAGGGAGCGCCGACCTGGCGGCGTTGCTGCCGACGGCGAAGGTGGTCGTGCTGGCGAACAACCAGCCGCTGCCCGACGCCGCGCTGCGCAAGGCGCTCTTCGGCTTCGTCGAGAACGGAGGGACGCTCGTCGCGCTCCACGCGGCGACCTGGTTCAACTGGAGCGACTGGCCCGAGTGGAACGGCGCGATCGTCGCCGGCGGCGCTCGCAGCCACGAGGCGTACGGCGAGTTCGACGTCGAGCAAGCGACCGCGCCCGACGTCGCTGCGGCCGATGCGGCGCTGCTCGCGGGGCTCCCGAAGAGCTTCGCGATCCAGGACGAGCTCTACCGATTCGAGCCCGCCAAGGACGCGAAGGTCGCGCTCCTGCTGCGCGGCCGCTCGCGCACCTCGGGCGCCGACTATCCCGTCGCCTGGAGCCGCGCCGTCGGCAAGGGCCGCGTCCTCTGCTGCACCCTCGGCCACGACGCCGCCGCCCACTCCCATCCCGCCTACCAGCAGCTCCTGACCAACACCGTGCGCGCCGCGCTGAAGCGATGACGAGCACCCGCGTCAATCTGGCCGGAATCGCTGCTGTTTCGGTCCAGGACCAAAACAGCAGGAATCGGTGACACACCCGTAGGAACGTGACGATGGCGAAGCGAGTCGAGTCGGCGAGGGCGGCGATCGTGGCGCGGTTCCGCGAGCAGATCGCGGCGGGGCGGCCGATCATCGGCGGCGGGGCGGGCACCGGCATCTCCGCGAAGTCGGAGGAGGCGGGCGGGATCGACCTGCTGATCGTCTACAACTCGGGCCGCTATCGCATGGCGGGGCGCGGCTCGACGGCGGGGCTGATGCCGTACGGGAACGCCAACCAGATCGTGAAGGAGATGGCGTTCGAGATCCTGCCGGTCGTGAAGCGGACGCCGGTGCTGGCCGGCGTCTGCGGCACCGACCCCTTCATGATCCCGCGCCTCTTCCTGCGCGAGCTGAAGGAGCTCGGCTACGCGGGCATCCAGAATTTCCCGACCGTCGGCCTCATCGAGGGCGAGCTGCGCGCGACGCTCGAGGAGACGGGGATGGGCTTCGGCCTCGAGGTCGACTGCGTCCGCATGGCGGGCGAGCTCGACCTCCTCACCACGCCCTACGCCTTCAACCCCGACGAGGCGACGGCGATGGCGCGGGCCGGCGCCGACGTCGTCGTCGCCCACATGGGTTGCACCAGCGGCGGCTCGATCGGCGCGAAGTCGGTGAAGACGCTCGACGACTGCGTCGGACGCATCGGCGCGATCGTCGAGGCGTCGCGAAAAGTGCGCAAGGACGTGATCTGCCTCTGCCACGGCGGGCCGATCGCGATGCCGTCCGACGCGCAGTACATCCTCGACCGCGTGCCCGGCATCAGCGGCTTCTACGGCGCGAGCTCGACCGAGCGGCTGCCCACCGAGATCGCGATCAAGAAGCAGATCGAGGAGTTCAAGGCGCTCACGCTGCCGAAGCGGAGAGGTGCGCGTTGAGCGGCGGGCTCGTCGCGTTCTTCGCGTCCGCGACGCTCGCGTTCGGCGGCGGGTGGGGCGCGGAGCAGGACGCCGCCAGCGCCGCGAAGCTGATCGCCGCCGTGCGTCCGAAGCTGGCGGCGATCGTCGCGGCGAAGCCGGCGGAACGCGCCGCGCTGGCCGAGGCGCTCGCGAAACAGGACGGCCTCGCGGCGATCGAGGCGCTCAAGCGCTTCCGCAACCCGGAGCTCGTCGAGGTCGCGCGCGCGCTGCTGCGCCACGACGACTGGCGCGTGCAGCATCGCGGCCTGCTGCTCGCGGAGAAGCTGAAGGACGCCGGGGCGCTGCCGCTCGCGTGGGAGCTCCTCGCCCACGCCGAGCCGCGGCTGCGCGAGCGCGCGGCGATCGCCTGCCTGATGCTGTGGGAGCGCAAGGCGGCGGCGACGGTCGCGGGCGGCAAGGCGAAGGAGGCGCTCACGGCGCGGATCGCGGCGGAGAGCGAGTTCACGGTGAAGCAGGCGCTGCTCGCGCTCGAGCGGCGGATCGCGGGCAAGCTCGCGCCGCGCGCCGTCGCGGAGGAGCACCTCGTGAAGCAGGACGACGGGCTCCTGCTCGTGCCGTTCCTCGACGGCATGGACAAGCTCGCGGCGGTCGCGCCGGGAGTGAAGCTGACGCCGAGCGGCTCGCCGGGCGGGTCGAGCGCCGAGAAGCTGCCGGTCGCCGCGAGCTGGAACGGGCCGCTGCTCCTGTGGGGCAACGAGGTGGTCCCCGGCCTCGGATTGCAGCCGTTCGCCAATCCGCGCCAGGACGGGACCGTCTTCCACACCGGCCAGGACGTCGGCGGCTGCATCGACGGCGCCGGCTACTACGCTTGCGCTGACGGCATCGTGCGCTTCGTCCACGCGGGCAGCGACATGGGGACGTTGATCGTCGTCGAGCACCACCGCTCGAAGAAGGAGCTGGTCAACGTCGTCTACATGCACGGCGGCACCGACGTCTTCGTCGCGGTCGGCGACAAGGTCGCGGCCGGCCAACTGCTCGGCACGATGGGGATCGGCTACTCGATCGAGAACGGCGGCCACTTCGCCCATCTCCACCTCGGCCTCTATCCCGGCCCGTTCAGCGTCACTCACAACTACGGCTACAAGCCGGCGGCGCAGGGGCTCGACGACTGGCTCGATCCGGCGAAGGCGCTCGCCGAGTGGATCGAGGAGAGCCCGTCGGGCGCGAAGCGGTGACCGGCGTACCGACGCGGGAACGATTCGCCGGCAATGCCGGCACACGTCACCGACGTGGATGATTCGTTCCTGGAACGAATCATCGCGCTCGCGTCACCGGCAAGCGCGGGCGGGCCGATGCGGGGCGATTCGCCGCCGCGACTCAGCGCGGCGGCGGCTCGACCGGAGGCATCTCGTAGACGCCTTGGCCGCTGCGGCGCAGGCGGCGGGTGCGGACGAGCTCCTCCCAGACGTCGCGGTCGAAGCGGGCGGGCGGGACGATGCCGACGATCGCCGACTTCCGGCCGCCGCTCATCGCGCCGCCGCCGATGCGCGACTCGTCGTCGAGCCGCGTCAGCTTCATGCTCTTCTTGAACGCCTTGAGCGCGCTGTGGAGCACGCCGCGATCCTGCTCGACGAGCAGCTTCGTGCCGGCCGTCCATTCGGCGAGCAGCGCTTGCAGCGCCGCGAGGTCGCGCGCCTCGACGAGCCGCGCGAGGTCGGGCTCCTTCTCGCGGACCGTCGCGACCGCCTCGTCGGCGCCGCTCCACGCGCCGGCGTCGGCGGGGGCCGCGGCGACCGCGGCGGCGACCTTCGCGAGGCGCTGGAAGACGAGCTGGTGCTGGGGATCGAACATGGCCGCGGACGATAGCGGCGCGCGGCCGGGAACCGGGACGGCGTCGCGTCGTGACAGGGACGCGGCGCGGAGGGGGCGACGATGAGCGGGCGGGACGGCGCGGCGCTGGTGGGGCTCGGCGCGATCTGGGGCTCGTCGTTCCTCTTCATGCGCGTCGCGGCGCCCGAGATGGGCGCGATCCCGCTGATCACGGTGCGCGTCGCGGTCGCGGCGCTCCTCCTGCTGGCGGTCGCGGCGCTGCGCGGCGAGCTCGCGGCGTGCCGCGGGAAGTGGGGCGCGCTCGCGTTCCTCGGCGCGATCAACTCGGCGCTGCCGTTCTGCCTCTTCGCCCACGCGACGCGGACGCTGCCGGCGGGCTTCGCGTCGGTGCTGAACGCGACGGTGCCGCTCTGGAGCTCGGCGATCGGGTTCGCGTGCTGGCGCGAGCGGCTGCCGCGGATCAAGGTGGTCGGGCTGCTGATCGGCTTCGCCGGCGTCGTCGCGCTGGCGTGGCCGAAGCTCGGCGGCGGCGCCGAGCGCAGCGCGGTGATCGCCGGCCTCGCGGCAGCGGTGAGCTACGGTTTCGCGGCCCATTACGCGCGGCGGCGGCTGGGCGACCTTTCGCCGCTGGCGATCTCGACCGGCAGCCTGCTCGTGGCCGCGGTCGAGCTGGCGCCATTCGCGGTCGCGACCTGGCCGACGCGCGCGCCGAGCCTCGCCGCGTTGGAGTGCGGCACGGTGCTCGGCGTCGTCTGCACCGGCGTCGCCTACCTCCTCTACTTCCGCCTCGTGGGGCGCATCGGCGCGCCGCGCGCCGTGACGGTCACCTACCTCGTGCCGCTCTTCGGCGTCACGTGGGGCATCCTCTTCCTCCACGAGTCGCTGACGCTCGCGATGCTCCTCTCCGGCGCCGTCGTCGTCGTCGGCACCGTCCTCGTCGCCCGCGGCCCGGCCATCTCCGCGGGGACCGCAGCCCCGACCCCGCTCCGGAACGACGGGAGGGGCGGCGCGAGGGCTTAGAGCGAGTCCTTGCCGACCTTGCTCTTGCGGCGCGGCTCCTTGCCGCCGCGCGGCTGATGCATCCAGTCGCCCTTCGGCGCCTTCTGGCCCGGCGCCTTCGGATCGGCCGCGGCGTCGCCGCCCGACTCCGGTGCGGCGTCGCGTGCCTTCTCGGTTGCGGCGGCGACCTCGGCGGTGCGGCGCGCTTCGTCGGCGGGGCCGCAGCACTTCTTCAGCTTGCGGCCGGAGCCGCAGTGGCAGGGATCGTTGCGTCCGAGGGTCATCGAGGTACTCCGGCCAAGTCGCGCGAGGGCGCAAGAGCGTAGCGTCGCGCGGTCGAAGCGGGTCGGCCGTGGAGTGCCGCGGGGGTCGGCGCGCGGCGCCTCGTGCCGGGAGACCTCTGCACCGTGCAGGTCGTCGCGAAGGACGCGGCCGTGCGATGCGCGTCGGAACTTGCCGCAGGCGCTCGCGCGCTGGCGGCGCGACCGTGCCGACGCGTTCGAGCGCGATCACGTCGAGGCGGTGCAGGCGTGGCTGCAGTGGCGCGACGGAGAGATGGCCGCCCCGCGCGAGCGGCTCGACTTCCTGCCGGGCGGGTGTGCGGGATTCGCGGGCGATTCGTTCCCGCGTCGGTACGCCCGCGGTCGCGGCTAGCCGGCCTTCAGCACGGCCTGCACGCCGCGCTCGAAGAGCTTGCGGCCGTCGGTCAGCTCGGCGAGGCCGTCGCGCGTCCAGGTCGGGTGGTGCCACGGGAAGAAGTGGCGCTCGGGATGGGGCATGAGGCCGAGGATGCGGCCGGTGCGATCGGTGAGGCCGGCGATCGCGTCGATCGCGCCGTTGGGGTTGGCGGGGAAGGGCGGGTCGTCCTTGCCGTCGGCGCCGATGTACCGGA
>Ga0315910_10000468_pt1 | contig 40226 bp, 31 predicted proteins | sample EdamamesoilMG_FD_204470 | JGI IMG/M metagenome (GOLD analysis project Ga0315910, IMG submission 204470) | Garden soil microbial communities collected in Santa Monica, California, United States - Edamame soil | ecosystem: Environmental > Terrestrial > Soil > Garden | place: USA: California...
CGTCGCCTGGAAGCTCGACGAATCCCGGGCACGCGCGCTGGACCTCTACTTGCGCCGCGGCTCGCACGATCCCGAGCAGCCGGTCAATCCGATCGAGGGCATGTGGATCGAACGCGCGCCGGGCAAGGGCGCGGGCGTCTACCAGCTGGTCTGGCGGCCGCTGGTCGCGCTGTCGAGCGAGGTGCGCGAGTCGCACCTCAGGCGCCAGACGAAGAATCCGCTGCGCTGGAGCCGCGAGCTCGCCGACGGCATCGCCATCGCGCTGCTGGGCGAGAAAGCCGTGCGCCCGGGGATGGACGAGGACAGCCTCGAGCAGCAGCGCGCGAAGATCTGGGAGGGCCTGATGCCCACCCGATTCGTCACGGCGGTGCCGGACTTCGACGCGACGCGCGCGCCGCAGGTCTGGTCGCTGCTCAACGAGCAGCACGTCGCGGCGCACCAGATGTCGATCCAGCGCAACCGCAACCGGCGCTACCCGCAGGGCCCGATGCGCCTGCTCGGCGGCTGGGGCTTCATCGGCGAGGAGGAGGGCCAGCGGCGCGCGCTGCTGGCCTTCGGCGTCGATCCCAGGATCGTCGACGACCGCGAGCAGCGCGCGCTGCTGGTCGGTTCGCTCGCGCCCAAGGACCGCGGCAGCCTGGAGCTCGCGACCTGGGAGCAGCTCTCCGAGCCCGAGCCGATCGTCGGCCTGGAGCTGATCTGCGACAAGCTGCTCGCGAGCCATGCATGGAAGTCGCTGGAGCGCGAATCCGCCAGCTTCGAGTTCTACCGCCACCGTCCGATCCGCCAGATCGCCCGCGGACAGGGCAGCTCGGCGCGTTCCTACTACCTCGACTCGCAGCCGGCCAGCGAGACTCCGCGTGTCGTGACCACGATCGACGCCGGTCTGCAGCTCGAGTTGGGCCGGCAGCTCGACCTGGTGATGGAGCGCTCGAAGCCCGCGCTGGCGATGGCGATCGCGATCGACGTCGAGAGCGGCGATGTGCTCGCCGTCGACTCGCGCGAGGCCTATCCCTTCGGCGGGTTCGCGCCGACCACGCACAGCTTCACGCCGGGCTCGACGGGCAAGCTGCTGGTGATGGCCAGCGCGCTCGAAGCCGGGCTGGTCAGTCCGCAGGAGCGCATCGACGTCGGCCACGGCCAATTCCTGATCCCCGGCACCAAGCGCCTGATCCGGGAGGCCGAGAGTCCCGGGCGATCGGGCGTGATCTCCGCCGCGGAGTGCCTGGCCTTCTCGCTCAACGCGGGCCTGGTGCGCATCGGGCTGCGCATCCCGCCCGAGACGCTGCGCGCGGACATGCGCAAGCTGCACTACGCCGAACGGCCCGGCACCGGCTTTCCCGGAGAGCGGCCGGGCATGCTGCCGCCGCTGCCGTGGACCAAGGCCGACGTGTGGGGCTCGGTGTGCTTCGGCCACGGTTATCTGACCACGCTGTGGCAGCACACGGCGGCCATCGCGGCGATCGTGCGCGGCGGCGAGTGGAAGCCGCTGCGCCTGCTGGATCGCGTCGAGCAAGGCGATTCCTCGTGGTCGCTGCCGCGCGCCGCCGGCGAGCGCGTCTACTCCGAGAAAACTTGCGCCACCGTGCGCGAGATGATGATGCTGGGCGCGCGCGAGGGAACCGGCAAGCCGGTCGCGGGCGGGGACAAGTTCGCGGGCGTCAGCGTCGGCACGAAGACCGGAACGGCGCAGAAGGTCTCGACCGAAGTCTGCCTGCACACCGAGCTCGCCGACCAGGCCGCGCACGCCAAGGCCGGCACATCCTGCACCAAGGCCTGCCGCAAGGCGCTGGTCAACGCGCCCCGCAGGCACGACAGCTGCTACACCTCGTCGATGGTGATCTTCGGCCGCTCGCAGCAGGGCGACCGCGAGGTGCTGGTCTACGTCGTGGTCGACGACAAGACCGCCGGCGTCAGGTACGGCTCGGGCGCCGCGGGCCCCGCGGCGGGCGCGATCCTGCGCGAGGCCCTGGGCATGTCCTCGCGCGGCCAGACGCTGGTGCAGCTCGACGCCAACGGATTCGTGCCTTCGGAGTTGGCCTCGCAGGGCTCGCACGGCGTGCAGGCGCTGCCCTGGGCGGCGGAGGAGCAACGGTGATGGCCCTGGCCGAGCTGATCTCGAACCACGGAGGCGAATGCGCGCCGGCGCTCGCGGGCGGCGGCCCGCGGATCCGCGGCGTGCGGCTCGACAGCCGCAGGGTCGAGCCCGGCGACCTGTTCGCAGCGCTGCCGGGCAAGGCCGCGGACGGAGGCCGCTTCGTCGCGCAGGCGCTGGAGCGCGGCGCGGTCGCCGTGCTCTCGCCCCAGGCTCTGGGGCTGGGCTCGACGCCCAACTGGATCCACGCCAGGGCGCGCTGCGTCGCCGGCCTGGCCGCGGCCGATCTGTGCGGCAATCCCTCGCGCGCGATGTTCGTCGCGGCGGTCACCGGCACCAACGGCAAGACCACGACCGCGCACCTGAGCGGACAACTGCTCGCGCACTGCGGCCGGCGCCCCGCGATCCTGGGCACGGCGGGCAATCGCCTGGCCGACGGCGTGTGGTCGGAGGCGACGCACACCACGCCCGACGCACCCGCGCTGCAGGCCCTGCTCGCGCGCCATCGCGAACTGTCGGGCGACTGCGTCGCGCTGGAGCTCTCCAGCCACGCCCTCGACCAGGAGCGGCACGCCGGTCTGCAGGTCGACGTCGCGCAGTTCACGAACCTGACCCAGGACCACCTCGACTACCACGGGGACATGCAGCGCTACGCGGCGGCGAAGCAGCTGTTGTTCTCGAGCCTGCGCCCCGGGGCGCACGCGGTGATCAACGCCGAGGATCCCGCAGGCCCGGACTTCGGCGCGGCCGCGCGCGCCGCCGGCGCCGCGGTCCACACGTACAGCACGAGGTCGCGAGCCGACCTGTGGGCGAGCGAGATCGAGAGCGACTCCCAGGGCACGCGTTTCTGGATCCAAGGGATGGGGATCTTACGGACGAGGGTGCGCCTGCCTCTGTGGGGCCGGTTCAACGTTTCCAACGCGCTTGCGGCATTGGCCGCCGTGCTCCTGTCGGATGCGAGCCCGCGCCACGCGCTGGAAGGGCTCGCATCCGTCTCCTCCGCCGCGGGCCGGCTGCAGCGCGTCGACGACAGCGGTCTGGGGCTCTTGCTGCTGGTCGACTACGCGCACACCGAGGACGCGCTGCGTCAGGTGCTCGGAGCGCTGCGCGAGCACGCCGCCGGCCGGCTGATCTGCGTCTTCGGCTGCGGCGGCGATCGCGATGCGGCCAAGCGCCCGGGCATGGGCGCCGCGGTGGCCGAGCTCGCCGACTTCGCCGTGGTCACCAGCGACAACCCGCGCAGCGAGGATCCGCGCGCGATCGCCGCCGCGATCGTCGCCGGCATGGGCGCGGACGCGTCGCGGCGCTGCGTCGAGCTGGACCGGCGTGCGGCGATCGCCCGCGCGCTTTCGCTGTCGCAGCCGGGCGACATCGTGCTGCTGGCCGGCAAGGGCCACGAAAGCACGCAAACCATCGGGAACAGCGCCTTGCCCTTCGACGACCGGGCGGTTTTGGCGGAGCTCGCCGCGTCTCTCGCGGGCAGGAAGTGAACATCATGCTGGTCCAGGAAATCCTCGATGCCACGGGCGCGATGCTCGTCCGCGGCGATCCGCGCGCCGCGGTCTGCGGCGTGAGCACGGACACGCGCGCGCTCAAGCCTCGCGAGCTGTTCCTCGCGCTCTCGGGTCCGAACTTCGACGGCAACCAGTTCGCGCAGGCCGCCGGTCGGGCCGGCGCGGGCGCGATCCTGCTGCAAAAGAAACCCGGCGAGCCCCTGCCGCGATTGGACGGCGAGTTCCCCATCGCCATGCACGAGGCGCCGCGGCGCGCGCTCGCGGACCTGGCCTCGTGGCACCGTTCGCGCATCCAGGCACAGGTGATCGGGATCACCGGCTCGTGCGGCAAGACCACCACCAAGGGCATCTTGACCCAGTTGCTCGAGGCGCATTTCCCGACCGTCTCCAGCCCGAACTCGTTCAACAACGACATCGGCGTGCCGCACACGATCCTGCTCGCCGACCAGGACACGCGCATGCTGGTCGTGGAGCTGGGCACCAACGCTCCCGGCGAGATCGCCAGCCTGACGCGCATCGCGCGGCCGACCATCGGCATCATCACGAACATCGGCAACGCCCACCTGGCGGGACTGGGCTCGGTCGAAGGCGTGCTGCGCGAGAAGAGCGATCTGTTCGCCGGCCTGCCGCGCACGGGCACCGCGATCCTCAACCTGGACTGTCGTTTCGCGAAGCAGCTGCGCGCCGCGACCAGCGCGCGCGTGCTCACCTTCTCGGTCGAGGGCGGCGGCGACGGCGACCGCGAGGCGATCGGCGACTTCAACGCAGAGAACCCCTGGTTCCACGCCGGCGGGACGACCTTCAGGCTGCGCGGGCACGAGGTCACCTCGCCGCTCCTGGGGATCCACAACGTCTCCAACCTGCTGGCCGCGATCGCGGCCTGCGAAGCCGTGGGGCTCGAGCTGGAGCGGATCCTGCCGACGATTTCGCGGCTCGAGGGCGGCCGGCGGCGCCTCGAGCGCCTGGAGCTCGACGGCGTGCTGGTCTTCGACGACACCTACAACGCCAATCCGGAATCGGCGCGCGCGGGTCTGCGCGTGCTGGCCGGACTGCACGGACACGGCCGGCGCGTCTTGATCCTGGGCGACATGCTCGAGCTCGGCGCGCGCGCGCCGGAGCTGCACCACGCGATGGGGCGCGCGGCCGCGCAGGCGCAGGTGGACCAGCTGCTGCTGGTCGGCGAGCTGACGCGCGCGTCCGCCGCCGGAGCGCTCGAGGCGGGCATGCCGCCGGAGCGCGTGCGCCACCTCGGCGGTCGCGAGCAGGCGCTCTCCGAGCTGCCCAGCCTGGTGCAGCGCGGCGACGTGGTCTTGGTCAAGGGTTCCAACGCGATGGGCATGGACCTGATGGTCCGCCGCCTGCGCGAGGTCTTCGGCCCCGCGGCCGGATAAGCAGCAAGGCGATCCACGTGTTCCCCGGCCTGTTCGACGACATCCTCGGCCTGCACCTCTTCGGATACATCACGTTCCGGGTGGCGATGGCCGCGTTGACGGCTTTCGGGATCGCGCTGTTCGCGGGCGGGCCCGCGATCGCCTGGCTCAAGCGCCAGCGCGCCGCGGAGGATCCGGCGAAATTCGACGCGCAACAGGACCTGAAGCAGCTGGTCGAGGCCGGGCCGAAGAAGGACACGCCGACGCTGGGCGGCGCCTTCCTGATCGCCTCGCTGTTGATCTCCGTGCTCTTGTGGGCGCGGCTCGACAACCTGCACGTGGTGCTGGCGGTGATGCTCACCGCCGGTTTCGCCGCGGTCGGATTCGTCGACGACTACCTCAAGCTGACCGCGCCCAAGACCAAGGGCCTGACGCCGACGGCGAAAATGATCGGCCTCTCGGCGGTGTGCCTGGGTGCGCTGGGGTTATTGACGTTCTACGCCTGGTGGTTCGGCCGGCCGACGCTGCTGACGCTGTTCCCGCCCTTCTTCAAGGAAGCGCGCATCGAGCTGTTCCAGTACGGCCTGATCGGCGTCGCCGTTTTCGTCGCCTTCCAGTGGCTGGTGATCGTCGGCTCGGCGAACGCCGCCAACATCACCGATGGACTCGACGGATTGGCCGCGGGCTGCATGTTGATCGCGGGCTTCGCGCTCTCGATCTTCTGCTACGTCTCGGGCCGCCCCGACTGGACCGGCTACCTCGACCTGCCCTACGTGCGCCAGGCTTCGGAGATGGCGGTCGTCGGCGGCGCGATGTGCGGTGCGTGCATGGGTTTCCTGTGGTTCAACGCCTACCCGGCCAAGGTTTTCATGGGCGACTCCGGCTCGCTGCCGCTGGGCGGACTGCTGGGCTGGATGGCGGTGGTCTCCAAGCAGGAGCTGGTGCTGCCCTTGATCGCCCTGGTGTTCGTCGCCGAGCTGGGTTCGAGCTGGCTGCAGAAGCTCTACTTCCAGCGCACCGGCGGCAAGCGCCTGTTCACCTGCGCGCCGATCCACCACGGCCTGCAGCTCTATGGCGGCGTGTTCACGAAGACCGACGCGCGCTGGCACGAGGTCACCGTGGTCGTGCGTTTCTGGATCATCGCCGCCGCTTGCGCGATGTTGAGCCTGGCGCTCTTGAAGGTGCGTTGAAGCATGGCACGCCGAAGCACACAGCGCCGCTCGAACGATGTCGCCGCCGAGGCCGCGATCGACCCCGGAATGCGCGAGCATCAGACCACGATCTTCGAGCGCCTCGACAACCTGACGCGCCTGGCCGAAGTCGTCGACCCGCGCGGCCCCGCCACCGCGCTGTTCTGCTGCGTCGTGGCGCTGGTGACCTTCGGCCTGCTGATCCAGGCCAGCCACGCGGCGACGATCCTCGAGCCCGAGGAGTTCGCCGGCGTGCTGACCGGGCAGATCGCCTTCCGCGCCGCGGGTCTGGCCGTCCTGATCCTGGCGGCGCGCGTGGGCCCCAGCGGCCTGCGTCGCTTCATCCCGGCGATGATGGTCGGCATCGCGGTGCTCCTGGCCTGCGTGTTCGCGCCCGTGGTCGGGACCTCGCTCAACGGTTCGCACCGCTGGGTCAACCTGGGCTTCGTCTCCTTCCAGCCCTCGGAGCTGGCGCGCATCGTGCTCGTCCTGTGGATCGCCGACCGCTGCGTGCGCCTGGGGCCGGAGGTGCGCGACATGCGCCGCGGCGTGCTGCCGATGCTGGCCGTCGGGCTGTGCTTCTTCGGCCTGATCGCGGTCGAGACCGACCTCGGCGGAGCGATGCTGCTGCTCTTGTGCATCCTGGGCACGATGTGGGTCGGCGGCGCGCGGCCGACGCACGTTGCGGGTTCGCTGGCGGCGATCGGCGGCAGCGCGCTGCTGCTGGGCTTCACCCTGATCCCCTACATCCGCCGGCGCATCGAGATGTTCGTCGGCTCGACCGACAACGACCAGATCACCGGCAGCCTGATGGCGATGCACTCCGGCGGTCTCTTCGGCGTCGGCCTGGGCCAGGGCGCCTTCCGCAACCACGGCGTGCCCTACCTCGAGTCCGACTTCGTCTTCGCCCAGGTCGGCGAGGAGTTCGGACTGTTCGGGATGCTGCTGGTGCTCGGGCTGTGCATGGCCTTCCTGTGGTTCGGCCTGCGCCTGGTGCTCTCGATCCGCGACCGCTACGACGCGCTGGCCTCCTTCGGCCTGCTGCTGGCGACCGCGCTGCAGGCGATGCTGCACGTGCAGGTCGTCGCCGGGCTGGCGCCGCCCAAGGGCATGACCTTGCCGTTCATCTCCCACGGCGGCACTTCTCTCGTCGTGTCCTGCCTGTGCACGGGCCTGGCGCTGGGGGCGGCGCGCCGCACCGCCGGCGCACACGCGCCGCAGCGCGCGGCGGAACCTGCTGCCGCCAGCGCCTGAACCTCGACCTTCCCGGCCCGACGGGCGAGCCCGTCGGACGCCGATTCCATCTCACCCTCGAATCTCACCAACCCGCTGTCCCGCTGGGATCAGCTCGACCCAGGAGCTCCAAGAAACCATGCAACGCATCGAACGTTACGGCGTGATCGCCCTCGTCTTCCTGCTCGTCACCATCCTCGCAGTGGCGGTGTGGGGCCAACGCAAGAACCAGTCGCTGCTCTCCTTCCTCAAGCGCGAGAAGGCCACGACCGAGCTCGCCGACGCCAGCACCCTGGTCAACGCGCCCTTGCCGGGCGGCCCCGATCTCGGACTGTCCACCCCGGACTATCAAGTGCAGCCGACGCTGCCGCCGGCGGTCAGCACGCCCTCCGACGGCAGCCTGGCGCCGGATGCGAAACTGCAGCTCGCACCGCCCGCCGGACCGAACCCGAACGCCGTGACCTTCGATCAGGGCAAGCAGCTGCCCGGGAACCCGCCCACGAACAACGGCTTCCTGCAGGCGCAGGACAATCTGGGCCGCTTGCCGGGGCAGATCCCGGTCGCGCCGGCGCAGGGCGCGGGAGCGCGCAGCTACGTGGTCAAGAACGGGGACACGCTGGGCTCGATCGCGCAGCGTGAGCTGGGCTCGACCAAGCGCTGGAAGGAGATCGAGGCGCTCAACGGCGTCAAGCCCGAACGCCTCGCGGTGGGCATGACGCTGAAGCTGCCCGCAGGCGGCGTGGAGAGCGCGCAGCCGATGCTGGTGCGCGAGACGACGCCGCTCAAGCCCAAGCCTGCAGCGCGAGAGCCGCAGGCCCCGGCCGCGCGCACCTACACGGTCCGTTCGGGAGATTCGCTCTCGAGGATCGCGGCGGCGCAACTGGGCAATGCCGATCGCCACGGCGAGATCCTGGCGTTGAATCCCGGCGTGCGACCGGAGAAGCTTTCGATCGGACAGGTGTTGCGTCTGCCCGCGGGCAGTGCGCCGGCTCCGAAGAGCGCTTCCAAGGCGCGCCCGGAATCGAGCACGAAGACCGTCGCCAAGGTCGTCGACACGCCGAAGAAGTCCAAGGTGCAATGAGCCGCAAGTTCCGATGGTTCCTGCTGGGGGCGTGCGCCTTCGTCGTCCTGATGGGCGGCGGCGAGGCACTCTCCCTGTTGGCCGCGGGGCCGCAAGCCCGCAGCCTGCCGTCGGACTTTGCTCGAGCACAGCGGCAAAGCGTCGAGCGCGGATCCGCGCCGCGAACGCTCCAAGCCGAAGCTGAACTGGCGCGCTGGGAGGCGAGCCGGGAGTAGCGGGATGAAGGGGGATCCGCGCCGCGGGGCCGGGCGGATCCTGCCTTTCGCAACAGCCCTCGTCCGATTGTCCGGTGATCACAACCCCCACGCCGCCGGTCGCAACGCCGCAATTCGATTTCGGCGCGATGAGCACACCCAACGCCGCCGCGGGCGCCTGCGCCCAACCCCAGGAGCGCGGGCTGCGCATCGCCCTCGCTGGCGGGGGCACCGGCGGGCACATCGTTCCCGGCTTGCACCTGCTCGGCTGCGCGGGCGCGCGGGCCTCGGTCGCGGACGTGGTCTGGTTCCAGACCGGCCGCGCCGTCGAGCAGCGCGTGCTCGCCGGAGTCGAGCAGCGTCTGCAGCCCGCGAGCCTGGAGCGTGTCAGCCTGAGCCTGGAACCCGAGGGCGGCGGGGCGCCGAGCCTGGGCCGGCTCGCGCTGCACACGCTGCCCGCGGTGCTGCGTGCGCGCGCGGCGCTGCGCGGCCACCAAAGCCAGGTGCTGCTCGGCCTCGGCGGCTTCACCAGCTTGCCGGCGGTGATCGCGGCGCGCACGCTCGGCGTGCCGGTGGCCTTGCTCGAGATCAACGCCCACGCCGGTCGCGCGACGCGCTGGCTATCGCCCTTGGCCGCGCGCGTGCTGCATGCCTGGAGGACGACGTTGCCGGCGCATGCCAGCGAACGCGACCTGTGGATCGGGCCGCCGCTCGCGCCCGAGTTCACCACCGGCGAACCGACGCCGCAAGTCTGCGCCCTCGCGCGTGCCCAGCTCGGTTTCGACCCGGCGCGCGAACTGCTGCTGGTGGCGGGCGGCAGCCAGGGCGCGCGCGGGCTCAACCAATTCGTGGCCGAGCACGCCAACTTCCTGGTGCTCAACGGCCTCTCGGTGCTGCACCAGGTCGGTCCCGGACGCATGCACGAGGCAGCCGCCGCCCGCGAGGGCTATCGCGCCGTGGAATACGTGCACGACGTGGCCGCCGCGCTGCGCGCCGCCAGCCTGGTGCTGGCCCGAGGCGGCGCGTCCACGCTGGCGGAAATCGGCGCGCTGCGCCGCCCGGCGTGGATCGTGCCTTATCCGCACCATGCTGACCGCCACCAGGAGCGCAACGCGCGCGAGTTGGGCCAGGGCGTGCGCATCGTGCAGGAGACGCAGCTGGGACTGGAGCTCGCGCGCGAATTGCTCGCCACCTGCGGCCCGGCGGGTCGAGCCCAACGCGCGCGCATGACGGCCGCGCTGGCCGGTGTCGTGCCTCTCGATGCAGCCGAGCGCCTGTTCCACGAGATCCAGCGCCTGGCAAACCCGACACTGAGCACTTCCATTCCGATCTCGCGAGGCATTGAATGTCCGTGATGCACATTCCCCAGGATCCTTCCCCAGACTCCGTGTCCCGCGGCGCGTGGCCCCTGTGCCAGGGCGTTCCGCGACGCGTGCACTTCCTCGGCGCGGGCGGCGCGGGCGTCAGCGGCGCGGCGCGTGTGCTGCACGGCCGCGGCCACCGGCTCAGCGGCCACGATCGCGCGGAAGGCCCGCACGTCGAATTGCTGCGCGAGCTGGGCGTGCCCGTGGAGATCGGCCCGCAGGAATCCGCGCGACTTCCCGCCGACGCCGAGCTGCTCGTGCGTTCCGCCGCGGTCCCCGTGTCCGATCCGCAGGTGCGCGAGGCCGTCGAGCGCAATCTTCCGGTGCTCAAGTACGCCGAGCTGCTCGGACGCATCACGCCCGCGGGCCGCACGCTCGCCGTCGCCGGCACGCACGGCAAGACCACCACTTCGTGGCTGACGTTCCACGCCAGCCGCGGACTCGCGCAAGCGCACGCCTTGCCGCAACCGGGCGCGATCATCGGCGGCATCTGCAGCCGCGTGGGCGCCAACTCGGTGCTGCAGGACCGCGACGGCCTGTTCGTCGTCGAGGCTTGCGAGTACGACCGCTCCTTCCTGCACCTGGTTCCGCAGGGCGCGATCATCACCAACGTCGAGGACGACCACCTCGACTACTTCGGCACCTCGGAGGCGATCCGCCAGGCCTTCAGCCGCTTCGCCGAAAAAGTGCACCCCGAGGGCCTGCTGGTGCTCGGCGAAAAAGTCCCGCGCGGCGTCGAGAGCGCGGCGCGCTGTCACGTGTGGCGCTTCGGCCGCGAGCTGAATGCCAGCCTGCTGGGCGAGCGCCAGGGCCGCTTCACGATCCGCGTCAGCGGTCCGAACTTCGACGTGACGCAGGTGCACATCGGCGTTCCCGGGCAGTTCAACGTCGAGAACGCGGCGCTGGCGCTGGGGCTTGCGATCGGCTCCAACTCGCGCGCCTGGAAGCTGCAGGGGATGCGCATCGGCGCCAGCGCGGCCGCTGGCCTGGAGCAGTTCTGCGGAGCCAAGCGCCGCTTCGAGTCCTGGGGCTCGCACGGCGGCATCGAGCTCGTGCACGACTACGCGCACCATCCGACCGAAGTGCGCGTCACGCTCGAAGCCGCGCGGCGCGTGTTCCCGGGCAAGCCCTTGCACGTGCTCTTCCAGCCGCACCAGCACAGCCGCACCGCGCGCTTCCTGCCCGAGTTCGTGCAGAGCCTGGGCTTCGCCGACCGCGCGGTGATCGCCGACGTCTACGGCGCGCGCACGCACATCGATGGCGAGCACCAGGCCAGCGCGGGTGATATCGTCAGCGGGCTGACGCGCTCCAACGTCGCCGCGATCGCTCCCGGCGACAAGTCGACGAGCGCTCGCGCCTTCGCCGCCGGCCTGCCCGCCGACGCGGTCGGGCTGATCCTGGGCGCGGGCGACATCGAAGACGTCAAAGATGAACTCCTTGCTCAGCTGGCCCTGCGCAGCACTGCCTCAAGCGCCGCTCGCCGATAAGACCACGATGCGCGTCGGCGGACGCGCGCAGTGGCTGCTCGAGCCCGCGAATCCCGAGGAACTCGTGAACGCCTGGAGCGCCGCGATGGAGCGCGGGCATCGGCCGCGCATCCTCGGCGGGGGAGCGAACCTCGTGATCGAGGGCGGCGACATCGCCGGCGTCGTGCTCTCGACCTCGCGCCTGCGCTACATCATCCGTCCGAGCATGGACGAGGATCTGGCCGGCGTCTGGAACAGCAGCAGCGGCGATGCCTCGAGCTCCTCGAAGTCGCACCACGACACGCGTCTGGTCGCGTGGTGCGGCGCGACGATCCCCGGCGTGGTGCGCGCGGCGACCGAGCTGGGCTGGAGCGGGCTCGAGGGGCTCGCGGGCGTGCCCGGACAGGTCGGCGGCGGCGTGGCGATGAACGCGGGCGGCCGTTGGGGCGACTTCTGGGACGTGATCGAAGCGGTGCGCGTGCTCGACGCCAGCAGCGGCGAAGTGCGCGACCTGCCGCGCGACCAATGCCAGCCGAAGTACCGCGACGGCGGCATGCAGGGCAAGGTCGTGCTCGGCGCCGTGTTGCGCTTCAAGCCGAGCTCGAAACACGAAGTCGAAGCCAAGGTGCGCGAGTACCTGCAAACCAAGCGCAAGGTCCAGCCGGTGACCGAGTGGTCGGCCGGCTGCATCTTCAAGAATCCGCCCGTGGAGAGCTCCGACGGTCGCTCGGCGGGGAAGCTGATCGAGGACGCGGGCGGCAAGGCGCTCTCGCGCGGCGACGCGCGCGTCAGCCCGCTGCACGGCAACTTCATCGTCAACCAGGGCAAGGCGACTTCGGCCGACGTGTTCACGCTGATCGAGGACGTGCGCGACCTGGTGCGCGAAAAGACCGGCGTGCTGCTGGCCACCGAGGTCAAGATCTGGCGCGCGGCGGAGCCGGCGCAGGCGTGATTGCCTGCTCGGGCTCCTCGGCCCGGACGATCCGTTGTGCCCAGCGCCGCGCGCGCCTGCTGCAGTGATCCCGCAATCCTTCGGATCCTCGCTCGTGCAGGGCAAAATCGTGCTTGCTGGCCGCTGAGGGCCGAGCTGGATTCGACTTGAAGACGTCTCGAGTCGCGGCGGGGATTTCGGCCTAACGCAAGCGGATTCTGCGTGACGACCGGCCAGCGATCCGGCGGCGAGCGTGGCTCAGGGATCGTCCGGCGCGCACGGCTTCGCTCGCCACTCGCGGCTCCGTGCCCGAGCAAACGCGCACCCTGCACGAAGTGCTCGGCAGCACGGCGTCACAGGGTCTACCGCGCGCGGGAGATCGACCGCTAGAATCGGATCGGCTCGATCTTCCGCGATCCTCCCCGTGTTCGCACATCCCCTCGGCCTGCTCGCGCTGCTCGCGCTACCCGCGATCGTCGCGCTGCATTATTTCCGGCGGCGCTTTCGCCCGCGCGTGGTCAGCGCGCTGTTCCTTTGGCAGAGTCCGGCGCTCACTCCGGTCTCTGGCCGCGAGCGCCAGCCGCTGCGCAACTCGAGCTCGCTGTGGCTCGAGTTGATCGCCGCGACCTGTCTCGCGCTCGCGCTGGCAGGTCCGCGAACCGGCTCGAGTCGAACCGAACATCTGGTGATCGTCCTCGATGCCTCTGCTTCCATGTCGGCGATCGTCGACGGCACGAGTTTGCGCGATCGCGCGGTGTCCGCGGTCGAGGATCGGATCAGGGCCGCCGGATCAGGGGCGCGCGTCAGCCTGATCGCGAGCGGAAGCCGTCCGAGCCTGCTCGCCGGGCCCGCGGCCTTCGCCGTCGAGGCGCTCGCCAAGCTGCGTGCCTTCGACCCGCGCCTGGCGCACCACGAGCTGTCGCGTTCGGTCGCACTGGCTTTGGAGATCTCCGGAGGCAAGCGCGTGATCGTGATCACGAATCACTATCAGCCGGACTCGTTTCCCGCGCAGGTCGAATTGGTCTCTCACGGCAAACCGGCGCCGAACTTCGCGCTCGTGCATGCCTCCCGTACGCGCGCGCCGGGAGCGCGGGCTGGAGCGGCGCTCTCCGCGGAGCGCATCTTCCTGAGCGTCGCGAACTGGGGGCCGCTCGAGGCGACGACGACACTGAAGCTGAGCCGCGCTGGTCAAGTTCTCGAGCAGCGTTCGCTCACGATTCCGGCGCGCGACAGAGCCAGCGTGGCCTTCGATCTGCCGCAGAGCGCGCCGCTCGTCGAAGCGACTCTCGACGAGGATGCACTCGCCATCGACAACCTCGTGCGACTGCCGCCCGCCCCGCCGCGCAGCTTGGCGCTGTTCTCCGATCTCGGCCTGGAGCTGCGTGCGCGGTTGGGTCTCTCCGATCCGTCCCGGGGCGAGGACAACCTCGAACGCTGGTCCGCGATCGTGCCCGATTCTCGCATCGTGGCGCGCGCCGAGGATGCGCACCTGGCCATCTCCGAGGCGCCGGTCGGATCGGGTGCGACGGCCTGCCTGGTGATCGAGGACTCGAAGGACACGGTGCGCGATTTCGTGGGACCGTTCCTGATGGAGAAGCGCGATCCCGCTCTGGAGGGGGTCCTGCTCGATGGCGTGATCTGGAGCGCGCCCCAGGAGCCGGCGCTCGCGGGCGCACCCCTGATCAGCGCCGGCAGCGAGGTCCTCTTCAGTGAAGACCGCGAAGCCGGCCGCGCGGTCTGGCGCCTGAAACTCGACGGAACGCGCGCAACGCTCGCACGCTCGCCGGACTGGCCAATTCTGCTCTCGAACCTGGCCGAGCAGCGGCGCGCCCAGCTGCCGGGATTCTCGCGGAGTTCGGTGCAAGTCGGCGAGAGCGTCGTCTACCGCGCTGGAGCCGAACTCGCGCAAGCCGTCAGCACGCAGGTTGTGTACGTGCTCAGCGCACCTGATGGATCGACGCGGGAGTTCGTGCCGCGCAGCGAACTGTGGATCGACGCCGTCGAGGATCCAGGCATCTACTCGCTCGCTCTGGACGGCGCGAAGCTCGGTGAGTTCGCGGTGAGTTTCGTCGACGGACGCGAATCCGATCTCGCGACGCTGTCCAATGGCCATCGGCCGTCGAGCGTCGCCGCGGATGCGCCCGAGCTCGAGTTCGCCTGGATCGAGCTCGCGCTCGCGCTGCTCGCCCTCGGCTTCTTGTTGGTGGACTACCTGGTGCTCTCGCACACCGCGGTGCGCCCGGCGCGCTTCGAACCGCTCGCGGAGCGCGGCTGATGGGCTTCCTGCACCCCGAGTTCCTGCTCCTGGCGCTGCCCGTGGCCTGGGGGTGGTGGCGAACTCGCACGCCAAGCCGCGCCGTCAGCCTGTTGCGCGCCCTCGCGTTGGCCCTGCTCGTGCTCGCGCTCTCCGCGCCTTACCTCAGGCGTGGCGAAGTCGGCCGCGACCTGGTGATCGTCGTCGACCGTTCGCGCTCGATGCCCGCCGTCGGCGAGCGAGCGGCCCTGGAGACCATCGCCCTGGCCGAGGATTCGCGTCGTCCCGGGGATCGCGTCGGCGTGGTCGCCTTCGGACGCAACGCGACGATCGAGCGCCTGCCCGCCGAGTCGGGGAGTTTCGGAGGTTTCCACAAGAGCGTCGACGGCGACGGCTCGGATCTTGGCCTGGCGCTCGACACGGCGCTCGGCCTGATTCCTGACGACCGCCCAGGTTCGATCCTCCTGGTTTCCGACGGCGAGGAGAATGGCCACGACGCCCTCGTCGCCGCGCGCAGGCTGGCAGCGCGCCGCGTGCGTGTCGACGTTCGTCCGGTCCCGCGCGAGGGCGTGCTCGACGTCTCGGTGGAGCGCATGGATCTCCCCGCCGAAGTCTCCGGCGGCGAGCCCTTCCAGTTCAGCGCCTGGGTCCGCGCGACTTCGCGCATCGAGGCGAGCTTCGAATTGGAACGCGACGGTCTGGTCCTGTCCGCCGGCCGGCGCGAGCTGGAGCCGGGGCTCAATCGGCTGCTGTTCCGCGACCGCAGCGGTCGGGCGGGGATCGCGCAATACCGATTGCACCTGCATGCCGACGGAGACCTGACGCGCGAGAACGACGTGGGGCTCGGCGCCTTGAGCGTGAGCGGACCGAAACCGGTGCTGATCCTCAACCACGATGGCGCCAGCGATGCACTGTCGAATGCGCTCGCGCAGGCGGCGATCCCCGTCGAGGTGGCGACACCCGAGTCGGCGCGATTGACTCGCGTCAAGCTTGCCTCCTACCGTGCGGTCGTGCTCGAGAACGTCGCCGCAAGCCGCGTCGGTCTCGACGGGCTCAAGGCCATCGACGACTGCGTGCGCGAACGCGGCGGCGGCCTCTTGGTCACCGGCGGCAAGGCCAGCTTCGGACTCGGCGGCTACCACATGTCCGCCATCGACGAACTGCTGCCGGTCTCCCTGGAGATGCGCCAGGAGCGCCGCAAGCAGGGCATCGCCTTGGCGATCGTCATGGACCGCTCGGGTTCGATGAGCGTGGAGGTATCGCCCGGTGTCGAGAAGATGCAACTGGCGGACCTCGGCGCCGCGGCTGCGATCACGTTGCTTGCGCCGATCGATTCGGTCGGCGTGATCGCGGTCGACTCCTCGCCGCACATCATCCAGCCGCTGACCCTCGTCGAAGACCCGCGGCGGATCATCTCGACCGTCATGAAGGTGCGCTCGATGGGCGGCGGTATCTTCTGCTACAGCGGCTTGTATGCCGGTGCGGCGATGCTCGACGACGCCAGTCAGAAGAACCGTCACCTGGTGCTGTTCGCCGACGCCAGCGACTCCGAGGAACAGGAGAACTGCCTGGAGCTCGCCGACAAGCTGGTCGCGTCGGGGACGACCATCTCCGTGATCGCGCTGGGCACCGAGGCCGACAGCGACGCCGGTTTCCTCAAGCAGCTCGCCGAGCGCGGCGAGGGCAGCATCTACTTCACGGAGTCGGCCGAGGAATTGCCGCGGCTGTTTGCCCAGGACACGCTGACCTTTGCGCGCACCACGTTCGTCGAGGAGCGCACGGCGACGCGCGCCACCGGCGAGCTGTTCGCCATCGGAGACTTCGGCCTGAACCTCGCGCAACTGGGCTTTCCCTCCTTCGACGGCTACAACCTGACTTATCCCAGGGCTGGCGCCTCGATCGGAGCCCTGACGCTGGACGAGATGGGAGCTCCGGCGTTCGCCTTCGCGCAGCGTGGCCTGGGGCGTGTCGCAGCGTTCACGGGCGAAATCGGAGGCAGCTTCGGGGCGGATGTCGTGGCCTGGCCGCGCTTCATGGGCTTCTTCGTGACCATCGCGCGCTGGCTGGCGGGCCAGGAGACGCCCGAGGATCTTTTTGCCACCACGCGCCGGGAAGGCCGCGAAGCCGTGATCGCGCTGGAGGTCGACCCGGACGCGAAGTCGCCACCGGATACGCGGCAACTGCTGGCGCGGATGACCGACCCCCTGGGGCGCGTGCACGAACTTGCACTCGAGCGAATCGGCGACGGCCGATTCGAGGCGCGCTTTCCACTGGAGCACGACGGTGTCACGCTCGGCAGCCTCCAGGTTGGTCCGAGACGATTCGTGCCTCTGCCGCCGATCGCCCTGCCCTACAGCCCGGAGTTCGAACGTGCGATGGATCCTGCTGCACCAGCGCGCCTGATCCAGCGCATCGCGTCGGAAACGGGTGGAGTCGCGATCGCCAGTGCGAACGAGCTGTGGCGCGGCACGCGGGACGCTTCGGAGTGGCGGCTGGTGGTGCGCGAATGCGTGCTCCTGGCGCTGCTCCTCGCGCTGCTCGAAATCGCGACGCGACGCCTGGAGTTGTTCGCCCTGCTGCGCATGCCGCGGAGCGCCGCGAGCCTCGTGCAGCGGCTGCGCGAGCGCCGCTGGCAAGGCGCGCGGCCGGCCGTCGCCGAAGCTGCGGCCGCGGACTCGGCGGCAACGAAGGAAAAACCCCGTCCGACCGAAGCGGGCTCCGCTCCGCAAGCACCGACCGACCCGGTCCCGGCGCCGAAGCAGCCCGTGAATGCCACGGCGCTTGCGCTGGAGCGCGCGCGCAGGGCTGCGCGTCACCAGCGCCCTGGCTGAACCGTTCAGGCCGGCTCGATCAGCCCTGCGGGTACGAAGCGGCTGGTGCAGGTGCGTTCGAGCGGCTCGTCGGAAACGATCGAGAAGAACCGCCCGCCGAGGCGGCGCGCCTCGAGTTCCAGATTCATCACCAGTGATGCGAGGCGCGCGCGGTAGCGCTCGAGCGTGGCGCCGTCGATCCAGGCATCGAGCGAGAGTTCCGTCTCCGCATCGGTCAGCCGCAGCGCCTCGCTCCTCGCGGGATTCGCGTCGAACTGCGAGAGCACTTGCACGAGCACCACGGCTCCGGCGCGCATGGCCAGCGGCCGGACGATCTCGCGCGCGTCGTGAGGCGAAAGGAAATCCGAGATCATGAGGCGCAGGCAGCCCGCGCCGAAGAGCGGCGCCGAGGCCGCGAGCGAAAGCGCCAGCGGCGCGCGCGCGTCGAACTCCAGCTCGCCGTCCGCGAGCAGATCGAGATCGACCAGTCGGGGCCGCTCGCCGATGGCGATGCAGCGCACCTCGGTTCCGCCCGCGGTGCCGAGCAGTGCGAAGAAGCGCGCCAGCTCCTGCGCAGCCCGCGCCTTCTGGCCATCGGTGTTCATCGAGCGCGAAGTGTCGATCAACAGTTCGAGCCGCGGCCGAAGTTCCTCGCGATAGACGCGCACCATCAATTGATCCGTTCGCGCCATCGCGCGCCAATCGATGTGACGGACGTCGTCGCCGGCGGCGTAGTTGCGGCGGTCCTGGAATTCCAGGCTGGCGCCGGTACCGCCACCGAGGATCGCGCCGGCGTGCCCGCGCCGCGGGACTTCCATCAGCGCCAGCCGATAGCGCTGGCTCAGCTCGCGAGCGCTAGTTTGCACGGTCGGCATGCCCGGCTTCGAGCTTGACGCGTTCGGCGAATCGGCGCGCATCGCTCGCGCGAAGGGTGTCCAGGACCGCGGTCCACATGCGCGGCAGGTTCACGCACAGCGTCGCCAGCGTGATCAGGCCGAGCAACCACCACCCGACGCCTGCGCGTGCCGAATTCCGGTACGAGTAGTCGTAGAGGACGGTGATCGGATTCAGCGGATGGTCGAATCGCCGCCAGTCGTCGATTTCGAAGACCAGGCCGATCAAGACCGGACCGAAGATCGCGATGAGCAACGCGATCGGTATCGCCAGGCGCACGCCGTTGCGGCCGCGCAGGGAACGGATCCCGAAGGAGCCGATGCCGGAGGGCAAGCCGATGAAGACGAAGCCATAGGCGTAGAGTCCAGCGACGACGAGAGATGGATCTCTCGACAAGTTGTTGGAATCAAACAGTCCGACCGGTCCGCGGTCCGACATTCCCAGGCTCACCATCCCCAAGCCGATGCCGCACGTGATCACGTAAAGCCACACGGCGCGACCCCCGCCAGGCAAGAACGGCAGGGCTAGGAGCGCCTGGAGCCTCGAAGCAGGCACCTGCTTTTGCACGCGCCGTCCCAGCTGCTCGTTCTCCGTGAAGAGGAAGAGGAAAGGCAGGCAGGTCAGCACGAACGCGACCGTGGGGATGTCCGCGAACCATTCCAGCCTCGGCCGGCTGCCGGCGTCGTCACCGTAGAGCATCCAGGCAAGCAAGCCGAGCGTGATCAGGACGACCATCACGCGCAGGGGAGTCGAACGGTTTTCGTGCTCGTGCCCCAGGCGCGCGCAGCCGATCGCTAGCGTCAGGCCACAAGCCAGCAGGGCCCCGCCGAGGAAAAGCCCGAGGGCCACAGCGTACACAGGGCCGACCAGCCCCTGTGGGTTGCGCACCAGCATGGATCCGATCGTGAAGCTCGCAATCGAAAACCACAACAGGATGCCGATGACCACGATGGCGAGGATTCCGCGCGCCACGCGTGAGCGACCGAAAGTCGCTACGGAAACCGCGAACAGCGACAGCACGAAGGACAGGATCAGCGAACCACCGAGCGCGAGCAGCATGCCGAGGATGTCGACGCCGCCCATCAAGAACGTCGAGACCAGGTAGGGAGCGAAGGCCGAGAAGCAGAGCAGCGATTGGATGGCGGCGGCGAGCGCCTTGCCCAAGAGGAGTTGCCATGGCCGCAGGTTCGAGATGACCAGGAGATCGTAGGTGTTCTCTTCCCACTCGCCGCCCATCGATTGGAAGGCCCAGAAGGGCACGAAGGCGTTGATCGCCGCTGTCATCACGGCGAAATTGGAGAGGAAGAACGTCGGCCCCATATTCGCGCTGGTGCCCTGAACGCCGTAATTCAGCAGGTGAAGCACGCTGATGGCGGTCGCACCGACGACGATGATCCAGAACAGATTGCGGAAGTAGCTGCCGCGCAGGGCTTGGCGCACCTCTTTGACGAGGATGGGATTGATGCGGTCGTCGAGCCAGGCCCGAGGACGCGAACGACTGTTGCGCCGTTCGTCGGGACCGGCCAAGGCGGCATCGGGCGCGCCGCCGGCCAGTTCGCCCCCGCTCATTGGATCTTGCCCTCGGTCAGGGACATGAAGAGGTCCTCGAGCCGCACTTCCTCGCAGGCGAACTCCACAGGCCGGATGCCGCGCGCCACGAGCCGTGCCAGCAGGTCCGCGGTCGCGTCGTCGTCGCCGTCGAAGTCGAAACACAGGCCCGCGCGCGCCGGATGCACATTCGAAATGCGAGCCTCCTCGAGCAGGGCCTTGTGCGCGTCGTCGACCGAGCCCAGCGTGCGCAGGAAGATCGAGAGGTGCGGCTGCAGGCGCTTCTGGATGTCCTCCACGGATCCATTGGCCAGGAGTCTTCCGCTCTCGATCACGGCGATGCCGTCACACATCTCGGCGAGTTCCGAGAGGATGTGCGAGGAGATCAGCAGGGCCTTGCCAAGCGAGCCCAGGGCCTTGACGAGTTCGCGCAGCTCGACGCGTGCGCGCGGATCCAGCCCGGCAGCGGGTTCGTCGAGGATCAGGACGCTTGGATCGGGCAGCAGCGTCTTCGCCAGGCACAGGCGCTGTTTCATGCCCTTGGACAGCGTGTGGATCAGCTTCTCGTCCAGCGTCGTGAGCCGGGTGAAATCCAGCACCATGCCCACCGCGCTCGCGCGCTCCTTGCCGCGCAGGCCATAGGCGCGCGCGTAGAAGTCGAGGTACTCGCGGATCGTGGTGTGCGGGTACGCGCCGTAGCTGTCGGGCATGAAGCCGATCTTCCTGCGCGCCAGCCGCGGCTCGTCCAGCACGCTCATGCCGCCCACGAAGACATCGCCCGTGTCGGGCAGGTCGAGCGTGGCGCAGATCCGCATCGTGGTCGTCTTGCCCGCGCCATTGGGCCCGATGAAGCCGTAGATCTCGCCGGCCTGCACCTCGAAGCTGACCTGGCTCACCGCGACCAAGTCGTCGAAACGGCGCGTGATCCCTCGCAGCTCGAGGGCAGGGTTCATTTCCAATCCTCCGCGTCGAGAGCGAGCACGCCGAGCAGGGCATGGGATTCGTTCCGTGTCGTCCCCGTCACCCCGAGGTCGTCGCCGAAGGGACTGTGTTCGAGGGCGGCGAGATAACAAGCCGGCGGAAGCGAGTGCAATTCGGGCCCCAGCACGTCCAGCGAGAGCTTGCCGGACAATTTTTCCGCCAACGCGGCGTCCATGAGCGTCAATTCGGCTCGCGCGTCGATCGCCAGCGGCGAAGCGAGCCTGTGGTACGCCCCGCTCGGATCGCGCAGGACGAGTTGGTCGATCCTCGCGCCCAATCCGTTCTGAATCGAGTAGTTCGCCCCGTGTTTCTGGATGGCGAGCCGTGCGCGCTCCGCGTGCTCGGAGAGGATCTGTTGCACGAAAGCTTCGCGTACCGGAAGGAAGCCGCCCTGCAGCAACAGGCCCTCGCTCTGGTCCACGCGGAACGTGCGCGAAAGGTAGGAAGGCGGCGTGAAGCGCTGGTCAGCGGAGAAGTCCGCGATGAAATAACACGAGGATCCCGGCCGCGGCAGCAGTCCAGGACCCGGGGAGAGTCCGGCGAAGATCATGCGCACCTCGGCGGAGCCGACGCGATGTTCGCGCTGGTCGAGCACCGCCAGCGTGCCTGTCGCGATCTTCACGCCGAGGCCCTGCGAAGTGACGCCGACGACGAAGAGCCCGACGGCAGCGACCAAAGCGATCAGCGGAATCGTGAGCAGCAGAACCGCCGGCCGACGAAAACGCTTCACGGCCAGGAAATTCACCGGTCCGATGATCACCGCGAACAGGATCAAGAACAGCGCGAAGACCTTGAGCGGAAGGCTGAAGAGATCCTCGATCACGGGTCGCGAGCGTCGCATGCGCGATCCCCCGGGATCTTCCACGATGCCGCGCGGCGACCACGCGAGGCGGTGCAACATCGATCGCTGCAGCTCGCTCGACAGCGCGGCCTCGTCGACCGTCGCGAGCGAGCCCAGGCCGAAGCGCCACGACTGCGCCGTCCCGGGCAGTCTGGCCGACTCGATCGTGGCGGCGAATCGCGGCTCCATCCAGAGCGCGAACTCCGGCACTCCGCGGGCCAGCACGCTCGCTCGCGGGCCGACGACGACCAGCGTGCCGCCGAGCCTGGCCCAGGCGAGCAAGGGCGCGAGCCGTGAGCCCTCCGGCAAGCCCTGCGTGGTGTCCAGCACGACCACGTCCAGGCTCGAATAGGCTTCCGAGCGCGCGGGCATCTGATCGAAGCGCGCCGCCTGCACGCGAAACTCCGCGCCGGCAGAAGCTGCCTCGTGCGTGACACGGCCGCCGCGCGGACTGGCGCTGTCGATCGCAGTCTCGCCGAGCGACAGCTTTGCGGCATCGAGGTCGAGGTTGCAAAGCTGTTCGGTCCAGCTCTCCGAAGTCCCCGCTGCCGGCAGGTCCACGGCGAGCACGAGCAGCGTTTGGAGCTCGGCTCCGGCGGCGTCGTGGGGGCCGATGCCCGAGGACAGGTGATGACGACTTCCGTCGACCTCGACGCTCAGGTTGATGCTGTTCTGGACGTTGGCGAAGGCAGGGATCATCAGCTCGACGAAGCTGCGCTGCCCAGGGCTGAGCTCCAATTCGGCGACGGTCTCGCGCGGGATCGCCCAGCCGTCGGCGTGAAGGGTCACGCGCCGCGTGCGCTCATCGCCGTTCTCGACGGTCACGCGCAGCGGCCACCAGCCCTTGTTCAGCGCTTGGGGCCAAAGCGCTTCAGCGCTGACGGCGACCGACGTGTCCGAGATCGTCCACGACTGCGCTGCCGCTCCCGCCCCGGGCGCCGCGAGCGCGAGCAGCGCCAGGATTTCAGCGAGCATCGCGCATGCCCCGCGGCAGGGCTTCGTCGAGCTCCCCGACTTCGGCGAGCACGGCGAGCACGATGTCGGAGGCCCGGACGCCCTCGAGTTTGGCGCGATAATCGAGCACGAGGCGGTGCGCGATGGCGCTGGACGCGACCGCTCGCACGTCGTCGAAGCCGACGTTCGGCTTGCCCGCCAGCAGCGCATGGGCGCGCGAGGACTCGGCGACGGCGATCGCTGCCCGCGGGCTCGCACCGTGGCGCACGAAGTTCTTGACCGACGGGGGGGCGGCCTCCGAGGTCGGATGCGTGGCCTCGACCAGACGGGCGATCCAGGCCGCGACCGCGGGTGGAAGGAAGACCGCGTCGACGATCTTGAACATCTCGCGCAGCTCCTCCAGCGAAAGCGCGGGGACGTGTTCCGGCGGACGCCCTCCGCGGCGTTCGGTGATGATCGACTGCAGCGTCGCGCGGTCGACGCGCGGCACGTCGAGCTTGAACAGGAAGCGGTCGAGCTGCGCTTCGGGCAGCGGGTAGGTGCCCTCCAGCTCGATCGGATTCTGCGTGGCGAGCACGTAGAAAGGATCGGGCAGCTGTCGCGTCTCGCCGAGCACCGTGACGCGCCGCTCGGCCATGGCTTCCAGCAGCGCGCTCTGCGTCTTCGGCGAGGCGCGGTTGATCTCATCGGCCAGGATCACGTGGCTGAACACCGGCCCAGGATGGAACACGAGTTGGCGCTTGCCGGCCTCGGATTCCTCGAGCATGTGGCCGCCGGTGATGTCACCGGGCAGCAGGTCGGGCGTGAACTGCAGGCGCCTGAACGAGAGCCCGAGCAAGGCAGCGAGCGCCTTGACCAGTTCGGTCTTGCCGAGTCCGGGCATGCCTTCCAGCAACACGTGACCGCGCGCCATGCATCCGACCAGCACGAGCCGCGTCAACTCGGGCTGCCCGAGCAGGGTGCGGTCCAATCCGCCCTGGATCGCGAGCGCTTGCGCGCGCGCACGCTCGACGAGTTCGGGCGAGAGCAGAGCCTGGTTGGCGCTCATCTCAGTTCTGCTTCGCGCCGGAGAAGAACTGCTTGACCGCCTCGCGGTGATGCGGAGCCAGCCTGCGTCTCCACGCGCCGTCGCCCGTGGATGCCTGTGCGTTCGCTGGACCTGAAGCTTCTCCCTGCGCGTCGACGGTCGGCGCAGTCGCACCCAGTCCGAGGACCGCCGTGCTCTCCGCGTCGAACACGCGCGCGGGATCGAGCAGGGTCGGCGTGAAGTCCTCGCTGCGCCCGGCCGTCTCGTCGCCCCAGGTCATCGCCGCATCGGCACGACCTCGGGTCACGCCGCCCTGGCCGGGTGCGCCCGTCGCCGACGCTGCGTCAGGCGAGGCGCCGGAACTGGAAGCCGCGCCCCCGGCGCGGCCTGAGCCTCGTCACGTTCCTCCGCGCTCGCAGTGCGCGTCGCAAACGTGTTCGGTGACGCGCTCGATGGGCTTCGCATGCTCGAGTTGCCGGGGAGAGATCAAGCCAGCGCTGGCAAGCTTGCCGAGCTTGGAGCTGAGGCTGGCGCGCAGCTCGCTCGAAAAGCGCGCGATGGACTCGCTGGAAAGCTTGGCGCCCGCCGGGAGCTCCAGCGTTCCAGGAAGCAGCTCGGATCGGATCGACTCCGGCAGGTTGGCGCCCAGTCCGCCGTCGCGCGCCTCTTTCAACGCCTCCTGCAAGGCCTGTTGCGCCTGTTCGGCGGATTGCGCCGCGTCGGAGCGAGCCAGGTTGTCGTCGGCACGATCGGCGGCGGCCAGGCTCTTCTCGGCCTGGGCGACCAACTCGTCGCTCATTCGGTCGAGGGCCTCGAGGCTCGCGTCGGCCGGCGTGTCGCGCAGGTCCTCCCGGACACGCTCGAGGCGCTCCGCGAGCTCCTGCGCTGTCTCGGGCTCGAGCTCGACGACTTCTTGGAGCGCGACCAGTTGTTCCTGAACGTGCTCCAGCGTGCTTTCGGCGAGGTGCGTCGAAGGACCCGGGACATGGGCGGGCTTTTCGATCCACAGCGTGCCCGCGACGAAGGCCAGCGCGAGCACGCTCGGCAGGAACTCGCGCGTCAACCGAACGCGCGGAATGGATTCGATGCGCGCCAACGCAGCGGCCGCCGATCCCGTCCAACGTTGATCGGCGTGCTCGAACTGGGTGAGCAGCGCTCCGCTGCCGCCGCTCGCGCGATCGAGCCATGCGACCGCGCCCGACTTGCTCAGGAACCGCGAACGCGCTCGCCACCAGGCGAGCAGGGGAACCAGCGCGAAGAGCGCCAGCAGCAGGCTGGCCTGCGTGCGCGGCACATCGCCGAAGTAGCGCGCGATGAACAGCAAGGCGCCCAGCGCGAAAAGCGCGGGCGCCGACCATCGCGCGCACTCCGACAGCCACGCCGCCCGTCGGGCGCGTGTGCTGAGTCGAGCAGCTAGCTGCGAGAGTTCGAGCGGCAAGGAGGACAAGTTATCCTAACGGACAGCTCCAACGTACCTCATGCGGATGGGACGCCCCTGAGCCGAGTTGCCAGTCCCGGCCCGAATCGAATGGGGCAGCCCATGGGCACCCAACGACCCAGGGGCAACCCCGTCCAACCAGGCCGTTGCGAGAGTGGTTGCGGGATCGAGTGCGGACCGGCGGGTCTCGTTTCGTCGATGCGCGACTCCACAAGCGGGCCGAGCTTGTCGATGCACGTCCGACTGAGCTCGCACCGAGCCGCTCGAACACGACTCGGCAATGAGCCGCGAAGGCCTCAGCGCCTCACTGGATCACGTACTCGACCGCGTTCGACAGCGTGGTGTTGCACGGGGGCGCGAAGCCCTGGTCGCGGCCCCACCATTGGCAGCGCACGGTCGTGCCGGGGATCGACAACGCGGCGCTCGGGTTCCCGCCGAGCGCTCCGACCGCGAAGCTGTTCATGTCGAGTCTGTAGACACCCTCGCAGAGTTGACCTCCGATCGTAGAAGGCACACCAACGCTGCGCTTGACGCCGGTGGGGCCGATGCACAGCGTGCCGCACTGGAACGGCATGGCGGCTCGCGCTCCGCCGACGGCGTACATCAGCGTCCCGGCGATTCCGCCGGGGCGAACCTGCACCGCGCGCACGTTCCAGCCATCGGGGGCGCCCGCGGTCGGCACGCCTTCGACTTCGATCCGGGGAAGACAATTCAGCGAGTTCATCTTGGCGTCGCAGTAGGTCTCGACCGAGGCGACGCAATCCACCTCGAGCCCGTCCAAGTGCAGCAGCTGGCCGTTGGGCAGACTGCTCTTGAGCTCGACGAGCCCGATGCGCACACCGCTCGGTGCCGCGAACCCTTGCCAGTGCCAGTTGCAGTCCGCGGGGACCGACAGCGGCATCGCTCCGATCAGCATCCCGTTGGTGTCCCAGAAGACTGCGCTGCCGTCCGACGTGCCGCAGTTGAGCGCGAAGTAGCCGCCGAAACGCACGGCCGGAGCGGCGAACCAAATGTAGGCGTGCCCTGGGTTCGTCACCACCGCCTGGATCTGGCCTTGGGGCTGCAGGCTGCAAGCGCACTGCGATGCACCGGCGACGATCAGGTTGGCGCCGTTCGCTGCGCAGAGTTTTGCCGTGCCGCCGAGGATGCGCGCGGGATGGCAGGTGAACTGCGAGCCGACGCTGATGGACTCGAAGTCTTCGCTGTTGGCTCCGCTGAAGGGGCCGACGGGCGTGAGCTGCGCCGAGGCGACGGCGAGCGGAGCGAAGAGCGCGGCGAACAGGAACGCGCAGGCGGGGAGGATCTTCATCGCTCGATCCTAGCTGGCGATGGGGATCCCGCATCCACGTCCACGGCGGGGGATTCAGGGCCCCGAAGCCGTTCCTCCCGGACGCTCGGTCACGCTGCTCTGTGAACTTCTCGGCATGGCCGGCGGGGCGAAGACGCGGCCCTCGCTGACCCGAGGCCGGCGGCCGGGAAAGAACTTCCGGGCCTCGTCGCGATTCGCGGCGGCGCCGCGCCTCCTATATATTGTGGGCTTGAACGCGTCCGCCCGGGTCGGACGCGGCTGCAACCTCGGCCAGGTCGGCCCCGGTGCGGTTCCCAGGTACCCGGCATCGCCGACGCAGGTTGCGACGGCGGCGCGCGCAGCCCCCCAGGGGCGGAGATTCGCAATGTCCACGGCAGCTTCGGCTTCCCAAGTGGGGGAGCCCTTCCCCCTGTCCACCCTGCGGCACTCGGTGTCGCACTTGATGGCTTCGGCCGTCCAGCGTCTGTATCCGGGCGTGAGCTTCGGCTTCGGCCCCGCGATCGACCACGGGTTCTACTACGACTTCGAGCTGCCGGTGAAGCTCGAGGAATCCGATCTCGCCGCGATCGAGAAGGAGATGCGCCGCATCGCCAAGCAGACGCCGGCGATCGTGCGCGAGGAAGTCACGCGCGAGCAGGCGCGTGCGCGGCTCGCCGACGCCAAGCAGGGCTACAAGCTCGAAGCCATCGACCTGATCCCGCAGGGCGAGGCGATCACCTTCTACCGCCACGGCGACTGGGCCGATCTGTGCGAGGGCCCGCACGTCGATCGCCTCGACCGCAACTTCCACTTCAAGCTCTTGTCGATCGCGGGCGCGTACTGGCGCGGCGACGAGAAGCGGCCGATGCTGCAGCGCATCTACGGCACGGCGTTCTGGAACAAGGAGGATCTCGACAAGCATCTCGCCTGGCTGATCGAGATCAAGGAGCGCGACCACCGCAAGCTCGGCACGGAAATGGACCTGTTCAGCACGCACCAGGAGGCGGGCGCGGGCTTCGTCTTCTGGCACCCCAACCTGGGCGCGGTGCGGCGCGCGATCGAGAGCTTCTGGTGGGACGAGCACCAGCGCCGCGGCTACGACGCCGTGTACACGCCGCACGTGCTGCGCGAGCAGGTGTTCGCCGTCTCCGGCCACCTGCAGAACTACGCCGAAATGATGTACGCGCCGATGGAGATCGACGAGATGCCCTACCGCGTCAAGCCGATGAACTGCCCCGGCCACTCAATCATGTACAAGACGCGCAACCACAGCTACCGCGACCTGCCGCTGCGCTGGGCCGAGCTGGGGACCGTCTACCGCTTCGAGAAATCCGGCGTGCTGCACGGCATGCTGCGCGTGCGCGGCTTCACGCAGGACGACGCGCACATTTTCTGCACTCCGGAACAGCTGGAAGTCGAGATCGCGGGCGTGGTGGAGTTGATCCACCTGATGCTGTCGACTTTCGGCTTCGAGTACACCGCCTACCTGGCGACTCGGCCGGAGAAGGCGATCGGTTCCGAGGAGGTCTGGGCCAAGGCGACCGCGGCGCTGCAGCGCGCGGCGGAGCGCCAGGGACTGCCCCTGGTGCTCGACGAGGGCGGCGGCGCCTTCTACGGTCCGAAGATCGACTTCAAGGTGCGCGACGCGCTCGGCCGCGAGTGGCAGAACTCGACCGTGCAGTGCGATTTCAACCTGCCCGAGCGCTTCGACCTGAAGTTCACGGATTCCGACGGCAAGGAGAAGCGACCGATCATGGTGCACCGCGCCGTGCTCGGATCGATGGAGCGTTTCGTCGGCGGCCTGATCGAGCACTTCGGCGGCAAGTTCCCGCTGTGGTGCGCGCCCAAGCAGGTCGCGCTGATCCCGATCCGCGAGGAGCACGCCCCGTACGTGCAGGGTCTGGCGCAGAAGCTGCAGCAGGCTTTGTACCGCGTCGATTGCATGGTCGACCCCGGCCACATGAACAAGAAGATCAAGGAGGCGCAGCACGCCCAGATCCCGTTCATGCTGATCGCCGGCGAGCGCGAAGCCGCCGAGGGCACGGTCGCCGTGCGCCGCCTCGGCACGCGCGAGCAGGTCGACATGCGCTTCGAGGACTTCGTCGCGCTGATCGATCGCCTGCGCAGCACGCGCTCGCTGGCGCTGGATTGATCCGGGCTTGGGAGGGTGATTCCGCCGCGGCAGCTGGGCGCCGCGGCGGACTATCGACTGCAGTTCAGCCGCGCAGCGCGGCGACGATCGCGGCTGTCGACTCCTCGAGCGTGATCAGTTCGCGGTAGCCGAAGTCGCGCTGCGCCGGGCGCATGTCGAAACTGTGCGAGCGCGAGAGCTGCGCGGCTACGAAGCGCGTCATCGGCGGCTCGCCGCCGAGCGCCATGCCGCGCCATGCAAGTTCACACACACCGCCGAGTCCGTAGGCGAGCGGGGCGGGGATCTTGCGGCGGATGGGAGCTACGCCCGCGCGCTTCAGCAGATCCTGGATCCACACCCAGAGCTTCACCGGCTCCTCGCAGCCGATGAAGTAGGCGCGTCCCGCGTGCGGCGCATCCGGCGACAGCGCGTCGGCCGCGAGCAGGTGCGCGTGTGCGGCGTTCTCGACCGGACACAGCGTCACCTCGTTGAATCCAGCGCCGATGATCGCCAGCTTCCCGGCGCGCGCGCGAGCGAGCAGCCGTGGCACCAAGTGCGGATCGCGCACGCCGATGATCAGGTGCGGCCGCAGCGCGACGGTCGACATGCCGTCCATTCCATGGGCCTCCAGCACCCGACGCTCGGCAACGGCCTTGGATTCGGGATAGGCAGCCAAGAAGCGCGTCGCTTGCGGCAGATCGTTCGACGCGTGCACGTGGTCGCTGCCGTCGAAAGTCACGCTCGGGCTGGAGCTGAACACGAAGCGGCGCACGCCGGCGCGTCGGCAATGCGCCAGCAGGTTCACGCTGCCGTCGACGTTGGTGCGCCAGAATTCCTCGCGCCTGCCCCACACGCCGGCCTTGGCCGCCGTGTGGAACACCGTGTCGACGCCGCGCAGCGCTTCGGCCAGCGCGCGATCCTCGTTCAACTCGATGGCCAGCGAGCGCACGCCGAGCGCGTCGAGCGCCGGGTGCAGCGTGCGCGAGACGGAGATCACCTCGTCGCCGCGCGCGCGCAGTCGCGAGCAGATCTCGAAGCCCAGGAAACCGCCGCCGCCGCTCACCAGGCACTTCAAGCCCGCGTCTCCTCCGCCCAGCGCTTCAGCGCGGTACGGTCGATCTTGGCCTGGTGGCGCGCGTCGAGCGGGAACTCCTGCTTGTAGAGCACGCGCTCGACCGCGGAGCAGCCTTCGAACCACAATCCGGCGCGCAAGAGTTCGCGCGAGAGTTCCTCGCGCTCGCTCGTCGCCGCGGGAACGCGCATCGAGCGCAATTCCACGATGAGCACCGGAATCTGCGCGCGGCTCGCGCCGACGCCGACCACCGCGCAGCGGCCCAGCGCAGGGTGGCGCTCGAAGACGTTCTCCAGCGGCACCGGGTAGATCGTCCCGCGCGCACTCTCGATGCGGTGCGACTTGCGGCCCAGGAACCACAGCACACCCTTCTCGTCGAAGCGGCCGAGGTCGCCCATGCGGTGCCAGAACGTGTCGCCGTCCTGGATCTTGGCCGCGGAGGTCGCGCTCTCCTCGAACTTGTACTCGCGCGTCACGTTCGCGCCGCGCACGCAGATTTCTCCGGCTTCGCCGACCGCGACGAGGAGATCGTCGCGCCAGCGGGGGATGGGCTCGTCCCCGATGGCGATCAACCGAATCTCGACGCCCGGCACAGGCCGGCCGACCGCGGTGCCCGCGCCGCGCGCTGCGCGTTCGCCGAGTTCACCGACGAGCTCGCGACCTGCGACGTGCGCGACGGGCAGCGCTTCCGTGGCTCCATAGGGCGTGAACACCTCGCCATCGTCGGACAAGAGCGCGCGCGCGCGGCGCACGAGATCGGTTTCGATGGGCGCGCCCGCGATCATCAACAGGCGCAGCGATTCCAGGCGCACGCCGTGTTGCTCGCACCAGGGGATGACCTTGCGCCAGATCGCGGGCGAGCCGAAGCTCGAACGCACGCGCAGACGCTGCAGCGCCTCGACGATGCGCTGTGGATCGGCGTCCGCCGGCCGCGCGAAGTCCATCTCGGGAAAGACGCTGGTCAGACCCAGCGCGGGGCCGAAGAGCGCGAACAGCGGGAAGCAGCAAAGGTCCGCGCTGCCGGGCTGGAAGTCGTAGAGCTTGCGCAGGCTCTCGACCTGCGCGTTGAACATGCCGTGCTCGTAGACCACGCCCTTGGCCGGTCCGGTGGAGCCGGAGGTGAACAGGATCGCGGCCTCGTCTCGGGCGCCGCGTTCGATCGCGGGAAACTCGCCCGTTCCGCTCGACAGCAGTTTTTCCAGCGAGTGCGCGCCGGGCGGCGCGGGCTGCCCGGCCCACACGAAGATTTCGACGCTCTCGAAGGCCGCGCGGACCATCCAACGCGCCAGGTGCACGCGCGGCACGGCGATCAGCGCGCGCGGCCGGATGCGCTGGATGCAGGCGAGCAGCGAGCGGCGGCCCATGCCCGGATCGATCAGCACCGGCACGGCTCCCAGCTGGAACAGGCCGTGCACCAGCGCGATCCACTGCAGGCCGGGCCGCACGAAGACGCAGCAGCGATCGCCGGGCTTCAATCCCAGGCGCGTCAGTCCGTGCGCGACACGACTGCTGCGCTGCTGCAGCTGCGCCCAGGTCCACAGCGTGAAATCCTTGCCGGACGGTGCCACGACCGCGTTGCCGCGCGGCGACTCGCGCGCGCGATCCGCGAGGAAGCGCGCCACGTTGTGGTTCGTGGACTGCGCGGGGGCGCTGCTCGATCCGAGAGCCACGGCGATTCAGGCCTGGGGCCGTTGCACGGGGAGCGGATGGCGCGCGAGGAAGCGATCGATCCACTGCAGCACGCGCTCGCGCGAATCCTCGAGGACGTAGTGGCCCGCGCGCTCGTCCAGGTGCACCTGCGCTTGCGGCCACACACGCTTGAAGCGCTCGAGGTGTTCCGTGGTGAAGCACCAGTCCTGTCCGCCCCAGATCAGGCAGATCGGCAATTCGCCCAGCTGCGGCAGGCTGGCCTCGATGCGCGCGAGCTCAGGCCACGAGGGATGCCCGGGCGATAGCGGGATGTCCTGCACGAAGCGCAGCGTGGCGATGCGGTTGGCGAAGGAGTCGTAGGGCGCGAGGTAGCCGCGCCGCACCGCGGGCGTCATGCGCTCGCGGCGCTCGAGCGCCATCACCGTCGCGGCCACGGCGAAGGCATTGAGTCCGCGCACCGCCAGCGCGCCCAGGCCGGGCGCGCGGCAGACGCGAATGCGCCAGGGCGCGCGCATGCCGGTGAAGGCCGAAGTGTTGAGCAGCAGCATGCGCGCGATGCGCTCGCGCTGGCGCGAAGCGAATCCCAGCCCTATCGGGCCGCCCCAATCGTGCAGCACGAGCGTGATGCGCCGCAGGTCGAGCGAGAGCGCGAGCTTCTCGATGTTGGCGACGTGCTGCGCGAGCCGATACGGATAGTGCGCCGGCTTGTCCGACAGCCCGCAGCCGATGTGGTCGACCGCGATGCAACGGTAGCGCTCGCTGAAGCGGCGGATCGCGTGGCGCCAGTAGAACGACCAGGTCGGGTTGCCGTGCACGAACAGGATCGGCTCGGCCTCCCGCGGACCTTCGTCGACGTAGTGGTAGCGCACTCCCTCCAGCTCGAGGTAGCGGCTCTCGAAGGGATACTCCGCGGCGAAACCGGCAACCAAGGCGTCGCGATCCGCGATCTGCTGCGGGCTCACGCGCGCACCCTCGCGTCCGGCGGATCGCTGCCGCGCCAGTCGACGCGTTCGCGCGCGCGGCCCGCGACGCCGACCAGGAAGGGATCGAAGGCGTGACATTCGACCGCGTGCCGCGCGCCGTCGAGCTCGAGCACGCAGGCATCGCCGTCGACGTCCTCGATGCGCACGCGCGAGAGCGCCATCAGTCCAAGACCGGTCTTCTTGAGCAGCGCTTCCTTGGCGGTCCAGGCGCGCGTGAAGGCGGCGGTCTCGTCGCAGCCGCGGAACAGCTTGCGTTCCGAGCTCGAGAGCGCGCTGGCGATCACCTCGGGGCTCGCCGAGCGCAGCGCCTCGGCATCGACGCCCACCGGCGAGCGCGACACGCAGGCCGCGACCAGCCCCAGTTGGCCCTGGCTGGTGTGCGAGAGCGACCAGTACCAGCCGGCGCTGGGCATCGGGGCGTCGCGTTCGTCCTTCTTCAGGCTGCCCAGCTGCGCTCCGCGCGCGCGCGCCGCTTCGCCCAGCGCGGCCATGGCGTGCGCGCGCAAGCCGGCGACGCGAGCCACGCCCTGCTGCTCGTCGTCGCCCAGCCGGATGCGGCGCACGATGACGATCAGCAGCTCGTCCTGGAGATCCACGGTGGCCATGGCGTCAGGGTCGGGGGCGCGTCGCGTTCTCGACGATGGCGCGGTCGAAGAAGTTGACGCCCAGCCCGGCGTCGACCACCAGCCCCTGGGCGTTGATGCCCGAGGAGCGCTCGGAGAGCAGGAAGAGCACCGCGTTGGCGACTTCCGCGGTCTCCAGCGCGCGATGGCGCAGCGTCGCCATCTCGGCGAACAGGTAGTTGTCGAGATAACCGGGGATCCCGGCCGACGACGAGGTCTTCAGCGGACCGGCCTTGACCGAGTTCACGCGCACCTCGCCCTGCTGCGCCAGGCTCTTGGCCAGGAACACCACCGCGGCGTCGAGCGCGGCCTTGACCGGGGCCATGTAGCCGTAGCTCTCCGTGGCCAGGTGCGTGTGCGAGATCGAGAGCGTGACGATCGAGGCGCGCGGCCGAAGCCGGGGAGCGAGCGCGCGCGCCATGGCCATCAGCGAGAAGCACGAAACGTCAACGGCCTCGAGGAAGTCCTCGCGCCGCGTCTCGTGGAAGGGTCGCAGTCCCTCGGCGTAGTTGGCATAAGCCAGCGAGTGCACGAAACCGTCGAGATCCAGGCCGCGGCGGCCCAGCTCCGCGGCGAGCGCGTCGATCTCCGCCTGCTTGGACACGTCGCAGACCAGGACCGGGCAGTCGCCGACCAGCTTGCGCGCGTCCTCCGCCAGTTCGCGCGTCTTGACCACGTGCACGGGGCGCGCCGACTCCGCGAGCAGGGCCTTGTGCACGAACCAGGCGATGCTCTTCTTGTTCGACAGGCCCGCGACGAGCACCGTCTTGTCGGCCAGCCCCAGGAAGCTCATCCGCTGGTCACCTTGGGATGGGCGCCGCCGTGCTCGGAGTCGAGCGCTTCGTGATCGGCCAGCGGTGCGAGCGCCACCACGAAGGACACGCGCAACACGGTGCGACCGCCCGACTGCACGCGGCCGGTCATGAAACGCGCCGCGCCGATGCGATCGTCGAGCGTGACGTGGATCGCGAGCGTCTCCCCGGGGCGCACGACGTGCTTGAAGCGCGCGTCGCCGATCTTGGTCAGCACCGGCACCGATCCCTCGGGAACGCGGTCGCGCGCGTCGTGCGAGCACAGGATCGCGCCGGCCTGGAACACGCTCTCGCACAGCAACACGCCGGGCACGATCGGGTGCGCGGGGTAGTGGCCCTCGAAGAAGGGCGCGTCCGCGCGCACGGTCCACTCGGCGTGGATCTCCTTCTCGTTGCGCTCGAGGATCTTGTCCACGAACAGGAACGGAGCGCGATGGGGGATGGCGGAGTGGATCAGGTCCATGGTTGTGCCGGCGGGGTGTGAGGCTGTCGAGGCGTGGGAGGGTTCAAAGTCCGCCGGCGACGTCGAGCGTCGTGCCGGTGATGTAGCTGGCTTCGCGCGCGAGCAGGCAGGCGACGGCCCAGGCGACTTCCTCGGGCCTGCCGAAGCGGCCCAGCGGCAGGGAAGCCACGTAGGCCTCGCGCTGCTTCTGGCCGAGGTCGGCGAGCAGTTCGGTCTCGATGAAACCGGGCGAGACGCAGTTGACCGTGATGCCGCGCCTGGCGACTTCGCGCGCCAGCGAGCGCATCAGGCCGACCTGCCCGGCCTTGGAAGCCGAGTAGTTCGCCTGGCCCTCGAAGCCGTGGTCGCGCGCCGGCGAGCTGATCAGCACGATGCGCCCGTAGCGCCGGCGCAACATGTGCAGCGCGGCCTGCTTGCAGACGTTGAACGAGCCGCCGAGGTTGGTGTCGATCACGCTGCGCCAGTTCTCGAGCGGCATCATCGCCATGATCGCGTCGCGGCGGATGCCGGCGCAGTGCACGAGCATTTGCACGCCCTGCGGGCAGCGCTGCTCGAGGCCATTCCAGAAGCTCTCCACGGCGGCGTAGTCGGTCACGTCGAAGCGCTCGAGTTCGAGACGCTCCGCGGCCGTGCCGGCGGCCTGCTGCAGCAGGCTCGCTGCCTGCTCGTTGCCCTGGTAGGTCGCGATCACGCGCGCGCCGCGCTCGAGCAGCAGCAGCGAGATCGCGCGACCGATGCCGCGCGTGCCGCCGGTGACCACGGCCGTTTGTGCATCGAAGTTCATGGGCGCTCAACGCGTGGCGGCTTGGGCGAGGCCGGCGAGGTAGGGATCGAGTTTCGCCGCCGTGATCACGCCGTAGTTCGCGGCGCCCAGCCAGCCCGACATGATGATACCCACGGAGCCGGCGTGGTAGAGCCCGCGAACCTGTTCGCACAGCCCCATGCTGTACTTCAGGCCCTCGAACTTGGTTCCGAAGGACGCACCCTGCATGTGCTGGGTGTAGAAGCGGAAAGTGCGCGGGGTCGAGACCTCGACGTGGTCGATCTTGGCGCGCACGCCGGGGAAGTAGCGCTCGAGCTCGCGCAGCGTGTCTTCGGCGAGCCAGGCCTTCTCGCGTTCGTACTCCGCGTCCGAGAGCTTCGACCAGTCCTCCCAGTTCGCGTTGGTCGAGCTGACGATCGAGTAGCGCGTCGACTGCGGCCGCGTCTTGGGGTAGTAGAACGAGAAGGTGCGGCTCTGACCGTGGAAGTCGCACAGCGCGGCCGAGTCGAAACGCTCGCGGCGCGAGCTGAACAGCAGGTCGGTGACGAAGGGGATCTGCTCGCCCTCGCGCAGGCCCAGGTAGACCTGGCAGCTGGAATTGTTGAGCCGCACGGCCTCGACGCCGCCGGCGAATTCCGCCGACACGTTCTGGCGGCCGACCAGCTCGAGCACGGTGGTCTTCAGGTTGGCGTTGGAGAGCACCGCGCGCGAGCGGATCTCGCGGCCGTTGGCCAGCACGCCGACCGCGGCGGAATCCTCGACCAGGATGCGCTCGACCTGCACGTTGCCGAAGAGCTCGACGCCGTTGCGCTCGAGCTCGGCGCGCATCTCGCCGACCAGCAAGTCCGTGCCGCCGGAGAAGGTGTAGACGCCCTGGGACATGAAGTTCGAGAACACGATGCCGTAGGTGATCGCCGGATCCTCCAGCGTCGAGCCGTTGGCGTAGGCGATCGGCTCCAGCAGCAGGCGGTGCACGTCGTTGCGGCCTGGGAAGAAGCGCTCGAAGACGTCCGCGACCGTGTCGCCCGGGTCGTCGTAGAAGTTCATCGCGCGCAGGTGCGCGAAGAAACGCTCGACGTTGGCGCGATCCTGGCCGAAGACCTCGACCAGCTTGCGCGTGAAGTCCTCGCGCGTGAACTGCGTCTCGAACGAGAACTGCGGGTTGTCGAAGCGGATCGAGTCCAGGCGCACGATGCGCTGCGCGATCGCCGGCGTCCAGTGCCGCCGGCAGGTCTTGATCATGCCCACCGGGAATCCGTGCAGCGAGATGTCGAACACGTGGCCGCCGCGGCGCTTGAACCAGGTGGCCATGCCGCCGAAGTTGTAGTGCTGTTCGAGGAGCGCGACCTTGTGGCCGAGCTTGCCCAGCACGTTGGCCGCGGTCATGCCCGCGAGGCCCGATCCGATCACGATCACGTCGTAGCGTGCGCGCGCCTTGGCCAGCGGATCGTGCTGCAGCAGGCGCTTGCCGTCGCGCGAGCCGCGGAAGTAGCGGCGCGAATCCGCCTGGGTGCTCACGCGCGCGCCTCCGCCAGCGCGTGCTGGTTGGCGATGGTGATGCCCGAGAGCAGCGCGCCGACGATGCCGAGCATGCCCTGGTCGGTGCCGACCAGCCACAGGCGCGCGACGCCGCTGGAGCCGTCACGACGCTTGTGCGGCGAGCCGTACACGGCGCCGCCGATGTGACCGGTGTAGTGCTCGATCGTGCGCGGCGTGAACGTGTCGCGCAGCAGCGTGTGCTCGCGCACGCGCGCGAGTTCGGGCATCGCCCTGGCGGCGGAGTCGAGCATCGCGTCGGCGCAGGCCTGCTTCTGCGCGCGATAGTCTTCCTCGGGCAGCGAACTCCAGTGCGCATGGTTGGCCAGCGCCGTGATGCGCAGCATGCCCTCGGGCAGCGGCGTGCCGCGCGCGAAGTTGTTCGGCGTGCACACCACGCCGCTGTGCGTGTCGATCGGCGAGTCGGGGATGCGGTAGCGGAAGCGTTCGCCGTGGTTGAAGAAGCTCACGGTGCTCGCGTGGCCGAGCTGCGCCGGCTGCGCGTCGAGCACGGCGATCGACTCGAAGAAGCTCAAGCGCCTGGGCGCCTCGGCCACGGCCGGCGCGGGCCGCGGCCCGTCGACCAGGCGCAGGGTCTCGTCGTGGCCCGCGGAGGAGAACACGCGCTCGGCGAACAGCTGCTCGCCCGAATCGAGCTGCACGCCGATCGCGGCGCCGTCGCGCAGCAGGATCCTGCGCACGCCGCTGTTCATGCGCAGCTCGCCGCCGACGGACTTGTAGCGGCGCAGCAGCAGGTCCAGCAGGGCCTTGATGCCGCCCGCCGGCCGGGCGAAACCCTCGAGGAACAGGGCGCGGAACAGGAAGCCGAACTGCTCGTCGTCGAGGTCGTCCTCGCGCGCGCTGCCGTAGATGCACAGCGGCAGCATCAGCATCTCGATCAGCGACGGATCGTCGAGGTAGCGCGCCAGGCGCGCGCGCGCGGAGGCGCTCGGATCCGTCGCGGGCGGCGCGTCGTAGGCGGGCAGCTCGGCGACCAGGCGCCTGAAGCCGTCGACCTGAGCCGGGAACTCGCGCTCGACCTCGGCGAAGAACAAGGCCGGGTCGTTGCCGAAAGCCAGGCTGCGGCCGGGGAACAGGATGCGCGAGCCGCTCTGTTCACCGAGTTCGAGCTCGTCGTAGCTCAGGCGCAGCTGGCGCAGGATGCGCGTCAGCGGCAGGCCCGCCGCGCCCTTGCGCGCGAAGTTGGTCAGCGCGTGCAGGCCGCTGTCGAACACGCGCCCCTTCAGCTTGTAGAAGGAATTGAGCCCGCCCCACAGCGAGTGGCGCTCGAGGATCAGCACACGACGGTCGAATTGCGCGAGGCGGATGCCGGCGGCCAGGCCGCTCATGCCCGCGCCGATGATCAACGTGTCGTAGCCCACGGCAAGTGTGCCCGCGCGCCTCGCGCGCTCAGGCGCGCTGGGCGCAGTGCAGGGACTTCCCCTCGAGCAGCGGGTGCAAGTACTTCACGCAGCCGGCCAGCGTGGCCAGCTCCATGTAGTCCTTCTCGGGCACCTGCACGCCGTAGAGCTTGCGCAGCTCCATCACGATGTCGAGGAAGTCCATCGAGTCGAGTTCGATCTGTTCGCGCAGGCGCAGATCCATCTGCAGCTGGCTCAGATCCTCGTCGGGCGCGATCTGCGCGATGATGTCCTTGATGGCGATGATCACTTCGTCTTGCGTCATGGAATCGGTTGGGGTCGGGGGGACGGATCAGCCGGCAAATCGGCGCACGACCACGGCCGAATTGATGCCCAGCATTCCGAAGGACATGTTCAGGATCGTGTCGGCGCGCGGGATGCGGCGCGGTTCGTTGACGACCAGGTTGCGCAGCGCGCAGGCCGGGTCGAGTTCGTCGACGTTGATCGTCGGGTGCACCAGGCCGTCGTCGAAGCTGGGCAGGTTGCCGGCCAGCTCCAGCGCGCCGGCCGCGCCCATGGCGTGGCCGATGTAGCTCTTGGTGTTGTTGACGTGCGTGCGCGCCGCGCCGTCGAACACGCTGCGCACGGCCGTGGCCTCGACGATGTCGCCCGAGGGCGTCGAGGTCGCGTGCGTGTTGACCACGTCGATGTCCTCGGCCGAAAGGCGCGCGTGCGCCAGCGCGCCGCGCATGCAGGCTTCCTGTCCGGCGGAGTCGGGCAGCACGAAGTCGGTCGCGTCCGAGTTGACGTGGTAGCCCACGACCTCGCCGTAGATCTTCGCCTTGCGCGCCAGCGCGTCCTCGAGGCGCTCGAGCGCGAACAGGCAGCCGCCCTCGGCGACGACGATCCCGTTGCGCGCCGCGTCGAAGGGCCGCGAGGCTTTGCGCGGATCCGCGTGGCGCGCCAGCGCGCCCTGCGCGCGGAAGCTGGCGAAGATGCCGAAGGTGTGGATCGACTCGCTCACGCCGCCGCCCAGCGCCAGGTCCACCAGGCCCAACTGCAGCATCTGCATGCCGTGGATCAGGCCCAGGTTGCCGGCGGCGCAGGCCCCGCCCAGGCTGTAGGCCGGCCCGCGCAGCCCCAGGTTGAGCGTGACCTCGCCGGCCGGGTTGTTGGCCACGGTGCGCGGGTTGTGATGGTGCGACCAGTAGCTCATGTCGAAGCCGTACTGCGCGACCTCGTGGATCTGATTCTCGGTCTCGACGTTGCCGTGTTCGGTGATGCCGGTGTACACGCCGGTGCGCTCGCTGGCGTAGCGCGGCGGCGCGGCGACGTCCGCGGGCTTCAAGCCGGCGTGCTCCAGGGCCTGATTCGCGCACCAGATCGCGATCGCGCCGGCGCGCGTGCCGCGGCGCGCCTCCTTCTTCTTCTGGTAGCGCAAGGTGTCGAAGTGGCAGACCCCCGCCAGCGTCTCGCCGACGTGGCGGATCGAATAGGCTTCGACCCCTGACACGCCCTCGAGCAGGTTGCGCCGGAACTCACCCAGGTTCTCTCCGTTGGGGCTGCACAGGCCTACCCCGGTGATCGCGATCCGCGCGTGGCTAGGCACGTCCGACCTTCCTCGGGGCTGGCGCTTGCCCGGGGCGCGCCGGCGGAGCGAGGCTCGAGTCCGCGGCGGAGGCGTTCGCCGCTCCGGCGCCGCTGGCCGGGGCGCGGCCGGGACGCGGCCGGCCCATCAGCAGCTTCGAGGGCCCGACCACGCCGATCTTCAAGGCGGTGTGGATTGCCTTCGACAGGATCGACTCGGAATCGTCGAGCGCGCTGGCCACCGCGCCGACGACCAGCTGCATCACGCTCTCGGCGATCTCGCAGGTCGAGATGATCGAGCGCAGCGTGAACACGCGCGGGTCGCGCTCGCCGTAGCGCTCGGTCACGTAGCCCAGGGTGCGCGTGGCGGAGAGCTTGAAGTGCTGGAACACGACCTGCTCGCGGCGGCGCAGCACGGTGGCCACGATCGATAGCGTATTGGAGACCGGCGCGTGCAAGTGGCAGCGGCGCGCCGAGTCGAACTCGGAGGTGATCGTGCCCCACTCGGTCAACTCGGTCAGGGCGGTGCTCGAGGCACCCTGGCTCAGCGCGAGGTAGTCCGAGATCTCGCGCATCGACAGGGGTTGGCCCGCGAGCACGAGCAGGCCCCAGATGCGCCCGTGGATGCGCTTGAACCCGAAGGTCTTGAAGAACTGCTCGAAGTTCGGGAGTTGGGCCGCGAGCGGCTCGTCGAGCCCGGGCCAGGCCGCGGGCGGTGCGGGCTCGGATCCGGCGGCGGGGGTGGGGGCGTGGGCGGGCTTGGAGCTCATGG
>Ga0315910_10000469_pt1 | contig 40144 bp, 42 predicted proteins | sample EdamamesoilMG_FD_204470 | JGI IMG/M metagenome (GOLD analysis project Ga0315910, IMG submission 204470) | Garden soil microbial communities collected in Santa Monica, California, United States - Edamame soil | ecosystem: Environmental > Terrestrial > Soil > Garden | place: USA: California...
TCCAACAGGGTTTCGCGCGCGTCTTCCTCGTGCTCGATTATCTGCGACAAAACCTTTTCCAACCGCTCGACGATGACGATTTCCGATTCGCCAAGGGTCATCTGGTTGGAAACCTGGAAGACGTTGCCCAACGCTTCCGTGCCTTCGCCGTAAAGCCCGCGCACCGCCAGGCCTAGCTTGTTTACTGATTGGATGATGGGATTAATCTGTTCCCCGAGCACCAAGCCGGGCAGATGCAACATCGCGCTGACCCGTATGCCCGTGCCGAGATTGGTCGGGCACGCGGTCAGATAACCCCACTCCGAGTTGAACGCGTAATTGAGTTTGCGCTCCAGGCTGGAATCCAACTGGTCAATCGCCGCCCATGCCTGGCGCAGTTGCAGTCCTGGCCGCAACGCCTGCATCCGCAGATGATCTTCTTCGTTGATCATCACGCAGAACGTCTCGTCACGATTCAGCACCAGGCCGCTGCCGGCGCTCTTCGCGGCGTGCTCGCGGCTGATGAGATGGCGCTCGACGAGAATCTGCTTGTCCAAGGCGCTGAGGTTGTCCATCGAGTCCGCGAACGAATCGGACATTTCGGACAGGCCTTCCACTGCGGGCAGGATCATTTCTAACACCCGGACGCGCTCGGGCTTCTTGGCCCAGCCCGGAAACGAAGCGTCGCGAATGTTGCGCGCCAACCGGACGCGGCTGGACATGACAATGCGGTCATGAGGCCCCTTGCGGAGCGTGGTTTGAGCCGGCGTGGCGAGAAATTCGTGCAGTTCCATCGTCAAGCCTTGGTTGGTTCGGTGGCGGGCGCGGACACCTTCTTGATTTCATCGCGCACGATGGCGGCCTGCTCGAAGTCTTCCTCTTCGATGGCTTTGGTGAGTTTCTTTTGCAACGACTTCAAGCGATCCGCACTTTCCCGCGAGCGCCGCAACGCCTCGGGCGTCTTGCCCACATGCCGCGTGCCCTTGTGCATTGACTTCAGTAAACCTTCCAGTCCTTCGACGAAGGTCTTGTAACACTCCGGGCAACCCAGCCGGCCGGATTTCTTGAAATCAGCCTGCGTGAATCCACAGTTCGGGCACTTCAACTCCGCACCGGAAGCCGATTGATCAATCTCCTGCGAGGCCCCCAACCCCAACAACAGGTCCGCCAAGGCGAAATTGGAATCGTTCACGCCCTTGGCCTTGGCGCAACCTTCGCACAGGTCCACCTTCTGGATTTTGTCGCCCTTGATCTCCGTCAGGTGAACCGTCGCCGGCTTTTCTTTGCAAACACAACAGAGCATTTGAAGTGATTAAGTTGTTCGGTCTGGCCGGAACGCGGACCACTCCGGCACTGCGTTGCCCGTCTTATTTGTATATCGGCTCGCCCGTGACTTTGGTCAAGGCGTGATAATTGGTGGTCAACATTCTCGTTACCGGGCCGGGTTTTCCGTTTCCGATCACCCGTCCGTCAATCTTCACCACCGGCACCATCTCCGCACCCGTGCCGGTGAGGAAGCATTCGTCTGCATTGAACAGATCGTAGCGGGTCAAATTCGGCTCGGAGGCCTTGTAGCCCGCCTCTTGCGCCAGATCAATGACCGTCCCGCGCGTGATGCCGTAAAGCGCCCCCGCCGATAGCGGCGGCGTGAACAACTGCCCGGCCTTCACAATGAACAAATTGTCCGCGGTACACTCGGCCACGAATCCTTCGGCGTTGAGCATGACAGCTTCTTCACAACCCGCGTTGTTCGCTTCGATCTTGGCGAGAATGTTGTTCAAATAGTTCAACGACTTGATCGCCGGGTTGAGTGCGCTGTGCAGATTGCGCGTCGTCGGCACCGTCACGATCTCCATGCCCTTGGTGTAATACTCCTCGGGATAGACCTGGATCTTGTCCGCAATGACGATCACGCACGGCTTCTTGCACCGGTTCGGATTCAACCCCAGCGTCCCCGGCCCGCGGGTCACGACCAGCCGGATGTAACAATCGCGAAGCTTGTTCGCCCGGCAGGTGTCCACGACCGCCTTCATCATTTCGGCGTGCGACAGCGGAATGTTCAGCAGAATCGCCTTGGCCGAATAAAAGAGCCGGTCAATGTGCTCCTTGAGCTTGAAAACCCGTCCGTTGTAGGCGCGAATTCCCTCGAACACGCCGTCCCCGTACAACAACCCATGATCGAACACCGACACCTTCGCGTCGCGCTCGCCGCAGAACTTGCCATCAATATAAATCTTCATGAACCGATGGCTGCCAAGCTAGGGAAGGAACTACCTTAACGCAAACGTGAATTTTGCGTGACACCACGCAGAAGGTGATTAAATTGTGCGCCCTCGGACGACCCTATCGTCTAGCGGTTAGGACACTGCCCTTTCACGGCAGCGGCCTGGGTTCGATTCCCAGTAGGGTCGCCAATTTCATCGCACCTGACAGGATGACCGCGTCGCCAAAGACTTTTTGATCTGAATCGGTCATAATCAAGTGTCATCACCGCAAAAGAAATAAGCGCCTTCCCGGATAGGATAGCGTTTGAACGATCTTCGCAATGCTCGATCCAGTAGATGATCCGGGCCTATGCAGACGCCCCACTTCCTGTACCGTCCGCCAGTGTACCGAACGTGAGAAACTGTCTCATTGTTTATCGTTACGACTAACCCGCCAAAGTATTCCTCAGTCCGTCCTAGCTTCTGAAAGCTCGCAGGTGGATTTTTCCGGGGAATTTGTTCCGTGTTTTGGGCCATCGCCTCCTCCTGCAATTGCTCCACGGCGGAGATGATCTGCCTCCATTCACCGGGCGAAATCATTGCGAATTTCTCAGCGACAAACCGAGAATTCGCCGTGCCGACGACCTTCAGCATCGCGGCCAAACCAACCGACGAAACGGTCAAAGCCAGCAGCACGCGCCACACGTTGAAGCCCTTCCTACCTGCTTGCACCCAATAGAGGCACACTGCTCCAAAACTTGAAAAGAGCAGTAAATAGCTAAGCACTATCTCATGCTTAACGCAAATGAACCGGTGGGCCGACAACCAAGGCGCGAGGACAGCCAGCCCACGATCAGCACCAGAAGGAGCCATCCAGCATTCCTCTTGAAAAAGTTCATGGCATTCGCCGTCCTGGATTTGAGCTAAGTTTGGCCAACCTTCTTGCTACTTGTTTCAATTCCCGTTGATCGCGTCAAACCATCTCATACGACCACGGCTTGCGCTGCTGGCGGGCGATCCATTGGTCGGCTTCCTTGTCATCCACAAACTGTTCCTGCGCCGGATTCCATTTCAGCTTTCGGCCCAGCCGCATGGAGATGACACCCAGATGACAGACGCTGGCCGAGCGATGGCCGATCTCCGGTTCGCAAATCGTCTGCTCACGCGAGCGGACACAGTCGAAGAAGTTCCGCACGTGGTTGTCAGATTTGTGCCAGGAAACTTCGCCGTTCTTCAGCACGTCGCCCTTGGTGCGGTAAAGCTTGAGGGCATTGGCCGGCAGCGGTTCCTGAATCAACTCCTCCTTGCTCGCCTGAAGGTCACCGCGCGTGACGTAAATCCAGCCGTCCGTCCCCTCGAACCGCACGCCGTTGTAGCCGGCTTCACTCGTCGCGGTCAGTTGCACGCCATTGGCATATTTGTACTCCACCCGAAACTGTGCCGCCGTCGTGAATCCGCCGGGAATCATTTCGACGAGCGACTTGCCTTCGACCTCGACCGGGCCGCTGCGCTCGGTGCCGTTGGCCCATTGCGCGATGTCGTTGTGATGCGCGCCCCAGTCCGTCATCATGCCACCCGAGTACTCATACCAATACCGGAATACGCCGAGGCAGCGTTGCGGCACGTACGGCACAAACGGAGTTTGCCCCTGCCAGAAATCCCAATTCAGGCTGGCGGGCACCGGAGCTTCCGGGAACGGACCTTCGCGCGGGCCGCCCGGCAGACCGACGATGATGCGTTGAAGTTTTCCGAGCCGGCCATTGCGAATGAGTTCGCACGCGAGCAGAAATTTCTGATCGCTGCGCTGCTGGGAGCCGGTCTGAAGAATCCGCTTCGTCTCCCGCGCCAGCGCGACGAGACGCCTGCCTTCATCAATCGTAAGTGTCAAAGGCTTCTCGCAGTATACATCCTTGCCCGCTTTCATCGCCGCCAGGTTGATCAACGTGTGCCAGTGATCCGGTGTCCCGTTAAACACCACGTCCACGTCCGATCGTTCCAAAACCTTTCGAAAATCACGGAACTTCGCGGCACCGCTGAATTGCGCCGACGCCTCGTTGACACGCGATTCCTCCACGTCACAGACCGCGACCACGCGACCAAACGCCGTCGCCATTTGGGTGATGCCCCTGCCCTGCCCTCCGCAACCGATCAAGGCGACTCCCGGACGGTCATTCGGGGAAACCGCTTTCGCGTCCGCGGCGCAAACCGTTTGCTCGGCGAACCACTTCGGCAAACCGAGCGCGGCAGCTGTGAAGGTTGCGGATTTCAAGAATCCCCGACGAGTGAAGGAAGCTTCTCCTGTTTTCATACTTTACCTTTCCCAACGGAATTACACCGAAGTCAATTCGCCAACCCGAACATTGAGTCTTTTACAACGTCCACCCCGCCCGATACTCACGTTTGAGGAATTGGTTCGCCGTGTCCGAATTGGTGAAACGCAGATTCTCGCTGTCCCACAGCAGTTTCTTGGTGGTCAATTCCTCACGCATCTGCTGACGAAGCGCCACATTGCCGAGCAACACCACTTCCGATAGCGGGCCGGCCCAGTCGAAATTCGCGCCTGCCGGCTGGCCGCCTTTGCACGCCGCAACCCATTCCTGATGATGGCCAATCGAACGCGCGAGCTTCTTGGGCGGTGCGCCATATTCGCGGGCGCGCTTATCGGGGATTAGTGCGTAGCCACCCTTTCGCCCGCCTCGTTTCGTCAGGATCTTCCCCTTGTCGCCAATGAAAAGATGCCCGTTGTCGCCCATCACTGCGTCGGCGTCCAGTTCTTCAGGCCGCGGCGGACGCAATCCGCCATCATACCACACAAGTTTGAGCGGCGGCATTTCGCCACGCGCGGGAAACCGATACGTGACCATCGAGGCGAGCGGATACGTTTCTTTGTTCACGCGATTGGAACTGGCTTCCACACTGAGCGGATGACCGAGCTTCAACGCGCGGAACACCGGATCGAAGGAATGACAACCAATGTCGCCCAGCGCGCCGGTCCCGAAATCCCACCAACCTCGCCAGCGGAACGGCACATAGATCGGATGGTAAGGCCGCTGCGGTGCCGGGCCCAGCCACAAATCCCAGTCCAGCGTCTGCGGCACCGGCGGCGTGTCCTTGGGTCGCTCCACGCCCTGCGGCCAGTACTCGTTGAACAAACCGTTCGACGGCCGATCCGTCCACACATGCACTTCGCGCACCGGACCGATGGTGTCGTCCCAGATCATTTCACACAGCAGGCGCGTTTCCTCGGAAGCCTGGCCGGAGTTGCCCATCTGTGTGGCCACCTTCTGCTCGCGGCCGATCCGGCTCATCTGGCGTGATTCCCAGACCGAATGCGTAAGCGGTTTCTCGCAATAAACGTGCTTCCCCAACTTCATCGCCGTGATGGAGATGATCGCGTGCAGGTGATCCGGCGTGGCGACAACAACCGCATCAATGTCTTTCTGCTGCTCCAGCATCTTGCGGTAATCCTGATAGACCTTGGCCTGCGGATAACGGCGAAAGACTCCGCCGGCGTGCGCCGAATCCACGTCGCACAAGGCAACAATGTTTTCACCGGTCAATTGGCTGATCACGTGCCCGCCCTGACCGCCGATGCCAATGCCGGCAATATTGAGTTTCTCGTTCGGAGATTTCGCGCCGCCCAAGCCGAGAACCCGCCCTGGCAGAAAGGTAAACGCGGCGGAACCAAGTGCGACTCCGCCGAGGAATCGTCGCCGCGACAAAGGAATACGTTTCATAACGAAAGGCGGGTTACTTCAATTCTTTGATCCGCATATTGCGAAACCAGACGGTGCCATGATCACCTTGCAGGAAAATTGCGCCGGGCTGATCCACCTTGTTGTCCAGTTCGCTGCCGGTGGCCTTGTTGCACTCCACGTTGTCGTGAATCTTCACCCCATTGAGCACGACTGTGATCTTGTTGCCGATCATTGTGGCTTCGACGGTCTGCCAATCGCCGCCGGGTTTGGAGACGAACTTGTCGGGCGCCTTGAAATTATAGATCGCGCCGTTGCAGCCCAGACCGGTCGCGCCCTTGGAGAAGTCACCAAGGATCTGGATCTCGTGCCGCCCACGAAGATAGAAGCCACTGTTGGAATCGTCCGGCACCATGTATTCATAGCGAACGGTGAAATCCTTGAACTTCACGTCCGTCACCAGGTCCACGCCGTGCTCGCCTTGCTTCACGGTGTTCTTCAAAACCCCGCCCTCGACGGTCCAGGAGTTGTGACCATCAGCCTTGCGCAGATGCCAGCCGGTCGTGTCCTTGCCGTTAAAGAGTGGCTTGAAGCCAGCCTCGTCCGCCGCAGTGGCAAGCGAGAACGAAGCTGCGATGAAAGCAAATGTGAGGAGTGTTTTTTTCATAAGAAGCCGACGTGGTTCGATTCAACTGCATTCAATTCGTTGCCCGGCAACGAAACCCATGAACTTGGTTTAGCGAAATTAAGTCCGGCGTCAAGGCTTGATACTGCTTATCAAATCGACTCAGCCACGCGCTGGATGTTCAACGCCTTCCCGCTTGCCTCGTCAATCTCCACCACCGCGCCATGCAGCACGATGCGGTGCTTCGCCACATCAAACCGTTGCGGCATGTTGGTGACGAAGCGGCGGATGATCGGTTCGATCTCGCGACCCAGAACACTTTCCTGCGGACCGGTGAAACCCGCGTCGCACAGGAACGCCGTGCCGCCGGGGAAGATTTGTTCGTCCGCCGTCTGCACATGCGTGTGCGTGCCGATGACCGCGCTTACCTGACCGTCCATCATCCGCGCAAACGCGATCTTCTCCGAAGTCGTCTCCGCATGAAAATCCACGAAGATGATCTTGGTCTGCTGACGCAGGCGTTCGATTTCCACGCGTCCAACGTGGAAGGGATTTTCAATCGCCGCCATGAAGGTGCGCCCTTGCAGATTCAGGACGGCAATTGAAATCGGACTTCCGGCATCCGACTTTCGATTTCCGACTTCAAAGACCGCGCTCCCCTGCCCCGGCGTGCCGGTCGGATAATTGAGCGGACGAACGAACCGCTTTTCGTTCGCGAGCAATTCCATGACTTCCTTCTGGTCCCAGAGATGATCGCCACTCGTGATCGCGTCCACGCCCGCGGAGAAAATCTCCTCCGCCGTCCGCGGCGTGATGCCCGAGCCGCCGGCGGAGTTCTCGCCGTTGGCAATCACGAAATCCAGGGAATGTTTGGCGCGTAACATCGGCACGAGAGATTTGACCGCCCGGCGCCCCGGTTCGCCCACGATGTCGCCAATGAACAAAAGTTTCACCCGGCGAAGCTAACGATCAACCGCGCGGAACACACGCAAGAAAACTCCAATGCATACTCCGAGATCAGCGAAGCAACTACACGTTTCGGGAAGACCGGACAGCCCGCTTCTGTTCCGCGCGGACCAATCGCAGGTGGCCAAAGCCGACCAGCATTCGCCGTTGTTCATCCCAGAGTCGGAAGGTGAAGGACTTGAAGCTGGCCAGGAGCGTGATGGGCTTCACGGCTTGAAACAGTGGTTCCGACTTGTGACAGCGTTCAAGATTGTAATTGGGAATCCGCGCGCTCAGATGGTGGATGTGATGGAAGCCGATGTTGCCGGAAAACCATTGGAGCACCTTGGGCAGCTTGTAGAACGAACTTCCCTGCAACGCCGCCGCCACATAGTCCCATTTCTCCGCGCGTTCCCAGTAAACGCCTTCGTATTGATGCTGCACGTAGAACAACCACACGCCCGCCGAGCCCGCCACCATCAACACCGTGAACTGAAGGATCAGAAACGCCTTCAGGCCGAAAATCCAGATCAACCCGACGGATATCAAGCCCACTGCCAGATTGGTCAGATACACCGAATAACGCTCACGCGCAGGTGCTTTGGGTTTGGGAATCCGGTTGATGCCCAGAAACAAAACCAGCGGCGCGACGACAAAGAGGATGATCGGATTGCGCGCCAGCCGATACGCGAAGCGCCGCCAGCGTGATGATTCGAGGTATTCCTGCACCGTCAACGTCCAGATGTCGCCCGTGCCGCGCCGGTCCAGATCGCCGGAAGCGGAATGATGGATCGCATGTTCCCAGCGCCAGTGATAATACGGCGTGAACGTCAGCACGCCCGTGATCGCACCGAGGATATGATTGGCCTTCGGCGATTTGAAAAACGAGCCGTGGCCGCAGTCGTGGAAGATGATGAACATCCGCACCACGAACGCGCCCGCCAGCACGGCCAGCGGAATCGTCAACCACCACGAAATCGTGACGGTGAAATACATCAACGCCCAGAGCGCCACGTACGGCAGGAGCGTGTTGATCACCTGCCAGACCGCCCGGCCCATGCACGGTTTCTGGTAACGCGCCACGATTTCCTTCCAAGCGGGAGTCGGGGACTCGCCTGCACCCGCAGCAAAATTTGAATCATTCATCATCATAGTATCGTGACACCACGAAAAGCATTCGCCAGACCACCAAAGAAATGGGAAGCCAGAGTTTTGAACCCGCTGCAAGGATACGTGTGAATGGAGGCGGCAGCAACAGGCAAAGTAAAACCTTTTATTGCGGCCGGATCACCAACGAACACGAATCCACCCTGATCAAAAACGCTTGCCGTGGGTGAATATTTTGCCCACCTGGTGGGGTGAACGATCTCGCGAGCCCTGTGCCGCGAAATAACTGAGACAACGCTTTCCAAATTGCAGACTGTCCGTCCAACACACCGTCCTGCTTCCGACCACGCCCAGGACAGTTACGCCGCGCTGGTCAATGGCCCAATTTACCGGCACCCGCCAAGGATCGTATTGATTCCCACATTCACAAGGACCACCGTGGCCGCGATCGGACTTCAGCCGCGCTGCCGGGTCGCTTCGTAAAGAAACACTCCCGTTGCAACGGCCACGTTCAGCGAATTCATGTGGGAGGGCATCGGGATTTCCACCACATCATCGCACGCTGCCAGCACGGGCGCTGTGAGACCCGGCCCTTCCGCGCCAAACACCAGGCAGCAGTCGCCTCGCAAATCCACAGCGGACAGTTTCTTCGACCCGGTCCGGGGATGCGCGGCCAGACAGCGCACGCCGCGCGCGCGCAAGATGGTCAGCTTGTCCACCAGACTGTCCACCCGCGCCACCGCCTGTTCGAAAATGGTGCCCATGGAACCGGAAACCGCGCGGCGCTGAAACGGACTGCCACACGTCTCGCCGATGATCAGGACCTGCGCGCCAAAAGCCGCGCAGCTCCGGACCACCGCGCCGAGATTTTCCGCACTGGCAATGCCCTCCACCGCCGCGAGCAACCACGGGCGGGGAGCGTTTTCCAGCAGCGTTTCAAAGTCCGCTTGCGGCGGGATTTTGGCGACGGCCAGCGCGCCTTGATGCAGAGTGTAACCCGTGATGGTTTCCAACACCTTCTGTGGTGCGATGTAAATGGGCAGTTCAGCCTCTGGCCTTGCGCGAAGTAACGGCTCCAGCTGGTCCAACCACGCGGGCGTGAGCAACGCGGACACCACAGCGAAGCGGCTCGCCAATAATCGTTTTACGACCTTGATGTTCGCCGCAACCAGCACCCCTGCCCGCTCGTGTTCTTCGATGCGGCGGAGCGTCAGATACAACGCCAACTCAGGTGCATCGAGGGCTTGAACGGGTTTGATGTGCAAAATCGCCACGCCTGAAGTAAAGCGGGCGCAAGCGGCAATGAAAAGCGTGTAGAATATTCCTTCTCAAAGTCGGCTCACCGGTGCGAAATCGGTCAACCATTAGTGCCAACCGTTGACTTGGCTTCCGGAAAGGCGACCCACTAAACTCAAAGCCATGAACTCGCCCTCGCTCGGTTATGTGATCCTGTATGTCAACGATGTCGCCGCCAGCCTCGTCTTTTACGAAAAGGCATTTGGCCTGGCTCGCCGATTTTTCCATGACGACAACGGCAAAGCTTACGGCGAATTGGAAACCGGCGCGACCCGGCTCGCTTTCGCCAGCGTTGCCTTGGCGACCGAACATTTGAAACAGCCCGTCGTGGCGGCTGCGCCCGACAAAGCGCCGCTGGGAGTGGAGATCGCCCTGACCACGCCTGATGTTCCGGCGTTGTTCAAACGTGCGCTCCACGCCGGAGCGACCGCTGTGAACGAACCCGCCACCAAGCCGTGGGGTCAGACTGTGGCCTACGTCCGCGACAATTCCGGTTTCCTCGTCGAGCTATGCACTCCCATGCCTTGACCTAATCTTTGGAGGGCGAACTGTTGAGCATTTGAGATAACATGCCAGTTTAAGGCATGCCGCGACTGTTTGATCACATTGACTTGCGCGTGCCGGATTTGAAGCAAGCTGAACCGTTTTACAGTTCCTTGCTTCCGGCACTTGGTTTCACGCGCAAAGTGGACATTGAAGGCTGGCTACAGTTTGAAGCCGACGATGGCGAGATTACGGAGTTCATCGGCGTCACGGAATCGCCCGGGCACATTGCGAACGAAAACCGCATCGCGTTCTGGGCCGAAAGCAATGAGTGCGTGAATGCTTTGGCTGAGGTTGCAAGCAAATCAGGCGCGCTGAACATGGAAGGCCCAATGCCCTACAAACCTGGCTACTACGCCGTATTCTTTGAAGACCCTTGGGGAAATCGGCTGGAGGTTTGTCACCGGGTAAAAGCGTAAACATCACGCGCCTCATTTGATGAACCCCAAGCGACACACCCAATGCCTGAGCCTGCTCGCACTTCTTTTGACCTCATCACTGGCCCTCGCCCAGAACATTTACGGGCCCGCCACCATCTCGAAGACCAGCACGAACCTCCTTGTGTCCTGGACCGGCATCGGCTCGCTGCAATCGTCCTCAGCACTCACCGGCTCGTGGCAGGACATCTTGGAAGCGGCCAGCCCTCGGCCCATCCCACCCACCAACGCGCACCAATACTTCCGCATCATCAGCCGGTGGAACACGCGCGCAAACCTCATCGACGCCAACTCCGAGATGGGCGTCGCCGAACTGAACGGAAAGATTTACGTCCTCGGCGGCTATCCGGCATCGCGTGTCACCGTGGACACCGTGCAGGTCTATGACTCCGCCTCCAACACCTGGCAACTGACCGTGCCGCTGTTGCTGGGCGTGAATCATTCCATGCCGGCGGTCGCTAATGGAAAGGTTTATGTCATCGGGGGCCAGACCGACACCGGGAGTGCCTACGTCAACAACGTCCAGGAATTCAATCCCGCCACCAGCAACTGGACCTCCCGAGCCACCATGCCCACCGCCCGCAGCGCCGGTGCGGCGGCCGTGATTGGCGACCGCATTTACGTGGCCGGAGGCCGACCGCCGCGCGGCAATGACTTCGCCGTTTACAATGCCACCAGCAACACCTGGCAAACCCTTCCCAATCTGCCGACCCAACGCAATCACCTCGCCGCGTGCGCCATTGACGGCAAAATCTATGTCGTGGGCGGACGCTTGCAGGCCGGCTTCACCAGTGCCATGACGAACATCCTTGAAGTGTTCGATCCCGCCACCACGAACTGGACCACACGCGCGCCCATGCCCACGACCCGCGGCGGCATCAACGGCATCGCCGCCAACGGCAATTTCTTCGTGTTCGGCGGCGAAGGACCAAACGGCGTGTTCGATGAAATGGAAATGTATGTGCCCGCGCAGAATCGCTGGTATGCCCTCGAGCCCTTGCCCATCGCCGTGCATGGTGTCACCGGCGCGGCCTTCGTGAACGGCTGGATTCATCTGCCCGGCGGCGGCACCTCCACCGGCGGCAGCAGCGGCGCGACCCTGCACCAGGTCTTCTGGGTGAACGGCATCAATCCTTAGCCTGCTCGTGTGAGGCACAGAACCACAGGGCAAATTGAGAAATCAATCTCGCTGTTCGCTTTCACAAATGCTAACTCTTGCGCAGAGCGATGAGCCTGCTGATTCCAATTGAAACCTTTGATAATTTCAAGGCGGTCAAAGATTTTCCGGTCGCGCAAATACTGGCAAATGTACTGCCCGATCTGGTTCAGAAAGTGAAAGAACTGGATGAACGGGAAGAATTCGAGCCGTGGCTTCGTTCAATCCTGGCAGATGGAACACAGACGCCTCATGGTCCGGCTGAAATCGTAGATATTCTCACCCCCGTCACGGCAAAAGGACAGCACGGAATGGCCGCCTTTATCTTGAAGGGAAAGTCATTCTCAACAGTCAGGCCCGCTGACGTTGCACACCAAATTTACCGTCTCAAGAAAATCGAGGGATTGAGGTTTGCTGTTTTCGCCGCGCCCGGAACTATTCTTGATGCTGCAAAGGAACAGTTTTGCACCACATGCGAGGAGATTGGATGCCATTATTCAATTTTCCACGCTGAAGACCTAGCTCGATTGTTTGTCGCTTATGGGTTCTTCTGCCCTCGTGACGCCAATCGAATTACAAGCGGGAGGTGCAAATGCGGTTACTCGCCGAATAAGCGCATTCTCAATTTGCTTCAGAAGGAAGCGTTGGACGGACTTTCAATAGCACACGCACGGAAACAAAAATCTGGACTGGTTGTTTTGCCGCCAGGCAGCGGCAAAACGAGGGTCGCCGCTGAGGACGCTATCGCTGTTAACGCCCAGCGCGTGCTCTACATTGCTCACACACATGAGATTCTGGACGTGGCCCTGTCGGAGTTTGAAGCGAAATTTGGAGCCGAGAATATTAGCCGATTAGAGCGGCCTTCATCGCTGAACAATCTTAACCGCGTCAACCTTGCGACCATCACGTTACTGGCGCGACACTTAAATAAGCTTTCTGCTGGTCAATTTGATTACCTGGTTATCGATGAATTCCATCATGCGGCGGCAATTTCTTACCGGCGCGTTCTTGAAAAGCTAACCCCTGCGTTTCTTTTGGGATTAACGGCGACTCCATTCCGAGGTGACCAACAGAATATCCTGCGGCTATGCAACAACACCATCATTGTAAGCTACGCGTTGCGATTTGGCATCGAAACCGGCGTGCTATGTCCATACCACTACTTCGGTTGCTTTGATGATGTCGACTACTCGCAAATCCAGCACAATGGCTTTTCCTACGACATTCGCGACCTTGAACGAGCCCTCATTATTCCGGAAAGAGATCAGGCAGTAATAAGGAAATGGCGCGAAAAGGCTGAAGGGAAACCCACCGTCGCATTCTGTTGTTCAATCAACCATGCGGACCGTGTCGCCGCACACTTTGAGTCCGCCGGAATTCCAGCCGTCGCTTACACTTCCAAAATGGATGTAGAACGGCGTCAACACACATTAGGCCGATTCAAAGCCGGGGAAGTTTCTGTGTTGTGCGTGGTTGATGTACTAAATGAGGGAGCTGATCTGCCTTTTGTCGAATGCCTATTATTTTTGAGGCCAACTGAATCCAAACGTATTTTCTTCCAACAGCTCGGACGTGGGCTTCGGAGATATGTCGGCAAGGCGCACTGTGTCGCAATCGACTTTATTGGCAATTTTAAGAACGCCAACCGAATTGTTGAATACCAAGGTTTGCTTCCATTCGGGGAAACCGAATCAACCAACTCTCAAACCCGTCATCCGAAAAATGTTTTGAACCTGCCTTTGGGCTGTCAGGTTACATTCGACGACCGAGTCATCGAACTATTTTATGACCAAACGCTCGATACTTCTTTCATCAGTAACCACAACATCAGACGCATTCTGATGTTCCAATATGAACGCCTCGCTCGAAGGCTGGGCCATCAACCAACAAAGAAGGAACTCGACCGCAATTGCGTCATCGGCAGCAATGTTTACGCAACCTGCTTTGGGAGTTGGAAGGCCTTTGAAGCAACGATGGCAAGTGCAATGACCTAAACTCCGCGTCGCTTTCAACCGAGTCGTTCGCGCCAGTAACCCGGACGCCGCTTCATGTGCATGATTGCGACGATCCAAAGGTGATCGGGCTTTTCCAGATAAACGACGGCGTATGGAAAATCACGGCTGAAATGTCTGCGCGCCGGAGGGTCAAACTTCCAGAAACGTTCAGGGCCGGCACAGACCTCGCGGAGCAAGCGTTCCATCTCGCGATAGAACCGCACGCCGAGTTCAGGGGAAACTTCAGAGTAATAGCGAACCGCCTCGGCAAATTCCGCATCCGCTTCGGGGTGAAGCAGGAAACTCACAGGCCGGCAATTTTGCGCGCGCGCGCCAGCGAATCTTCAAGGGGAACACCCTTCACTTTGCCGGACTCAATCTCCGCTATGCGCCGGTCCATCTCGGCTTTCCAGGTCGAGGCGACGGAGGGTTCAACGCCGCCGTGCCGCGCAACCATGATCCGATCCACGAGTTCGGCTACAACTTCAGCCGGCATCTCGCGGGTCTCTTCGACGATTTGATCAAGCGTCATCGGCATGATGAAAATTTAGTCTGTTGCTAATTCAAGCGACGACTCGCATCGGAGGCGCGTCGGTGTGTTCGTGCGGCCTGGATTTCTGCATCCACATCGGCCTCGGTCAGAGCGGGCTGGTTCTGTGCGGCCAGACGGTCGGCGGCGGTGAACAACTGATCCACGCGATTGCGCTTCAATTCAGCGCGCAACATGCGCTCGACGGCGGGCGGTTCAAGCAAGCCTTTGTTCTTGGCTTCCAACGCGAGGCTCTCGGACAAGTCCAATTTCAGTTCCAGCACCATGCGGGCACAGTAACAGTCGGGAGCGGTCCGTTCAAGTTGGGAATGTCGGTGGAATGCCCAGCCCACAGGCGTTACTTCGCCTTGAAGGCCAAGCCCTCGCCATTGCTTGTGACTTTGATCTTGTCGCCCGGCTTGAACTCCCCAGCCAGCAACTTCGTCGCGAGCGGGTCGAGCAGGTGTTCTTGAATCGCGCGCTTGAGCGGGCGCGCGCCGAATTGCGGGTCGTAGCCTTCCTTCGCCAGCAATGATTTCGCCGCGGCGTCCACGTCGAGCGTGAGATTCTGTTGCGCGAGGCGTTGTTCCAATCGCCCGAGCTGGATGTCCACGATGCGCGCCAGTTCGCTTTCGTCGAGGCTTTGGAAAATGATCACGTCGTCAACGCGATTCAGGAATTCCGGGCGGAAGTGTTTTTTCAACTCGGCCATCACCTTGTCTTCCATCGCCGAATGCGCGGACTTGTCCGTGTGGCCGTCCATGAAATATTCCTGGATGATGGGCGAGCCAAGGTTGCTGGTCATGATGACGATGGTGTTTTTGAGATCCACGGTGCGGCCCTGACCGTCGGTGAGCCGGCCATCGTCGAGCACTTGCAGCAGCACGTTGAACACGTCGTGATGCGCCTTCTCGATCTCGTCGAACAGGATCACGGAATACGGTTTGCGACGCACGGCTTCGCTGAGTTGCCCGCCTTCCTCGTAACCGACGTAGCCGGGAGGCGCGCCGATGAGCCGCGCGACGGTGTGTTTCTCCATGTATTCGCTCATGTCAATGCGCACCATCGCCTGCTCGTCGTCGAAGAGAAATTCCGCGAGAGCTCGGGCGGTCTCGGTCTTGCCCACGCCGGTCGGCCCGAGAAAAATGAACGAGCCGATGGGGCGATTCGGATCCTGCAACCCGCTGCGCGAGCGACGCACGGCATTGGACACGGCAGTGATCGCTTTCGCCTGACCGATGACGCGGTCGCGTAAACGTTCTTCCATCTTGAGCAACTTCTCGCGTTCGCCCTCGAGCATCCGCGACACGGGAATGTGCGTCCACGCTGCCACGACGCGCGCGATGTCTTCGTCGGTGACTTCCTGGCGCAAAAGGGTTGAGCGTTGAGGGTTGAGCGTTGATTGTTTCTCGATGGTCGCCAGTTTCTTTTCCAAATCCGGGATGCGTCCGTATTGAATTTCCGCTGACTTGGTGAGGTCGCCGGCGCGTTGGGCTTTCTCCAATTCGATCTTCGCCTGTTCCAGTTGCTGCTGAACGATGCTCACGGCGTTGACGGCGGTCTTCTCGTTCTGCCACTGCGCAGTGAGCGCTTTGGATTTCTCTTTGAGATTCGCGAGCGTCTTATCAATCAACTTGAGCCGCTCCTTGCTCGCAGCGTCCTTCTCCTTCGCGAGCGACGTGCGTTCAATTTCAAGTTGAAGAATCTGACGATCAAGCTGGTCGAGTTCGGTGGGCTTGGAATCCAACTCCATCTTGATACGTGACGCCGCCTCGTCCACAAGGTCAATCGCCTTGTCGGGCAGAAACCGATCCGTGATGTAGCGATGCGACAACATCGCCGCGGCCACGAGCGCGGCGTCCAGGATACGCACGCCGTGATGCACTTCGTAACGCTCCTTCAGTCCGCGCAAAATCGCGATGGTCGCCTCGACCGTCGGTTCGGCGACTTGCACCGGCTGAAAGCGGCGTTCGAGCGCAGGGTCTTTCTCGATGTGCTTGCGATACTCGTCCAGGGTTGTCGCCCCCACGCAGCGCAGTTCGCCGCGCGCCAACTGCGGCTTCATGATATTCGCCGCGTCGCTCGCGCCTTCCGCCGCGCCCGCGCCGACGAGCGTGTGCAACTCGTCAACGAACAAAATGATTTTGCCCTCGCTGGAAACGATCTCCTTGAGAAACGCCTTGAGCCGGTCCTCGAACTCGCCGCGATACTTCGCCCCAGCAATCATCGCGCTCAAATCCATCGCGACGAGCTTCTTGTTCTTGAGAGACTCGGGCACATCACCGCTCACGATGCGCCGCGCCAGGCCTTCGGCGATGGCCGTCTTACCCACGCCCGGTTCGCCGATGAGCACCGGATTGTTCTTTGTTCGTCGTGTCAGCACCTGCATGACACGACGGATTTCCTCATCGCGACCGATGACCGGGTCAATCTTCCCCTGCCGCGCCAATGCTGTGAGATCGCGACCGTATTTTTCGAGTGCTTGAAATTTTCCTTCCGGAGCCTGGTCGGTCACGCGCTGGTTGCCCCGCAAGTCCACGAGCGCCTTGAGCACTGTGTCGCGCTTCAGGCCCTGCGCTTTGAGAATCTGCTTCAATGCGGAGCCACCGGCGTCAAGAATCCCGAGCAGCAAGTGTTCCGTGCTGATGTAATCATCCTTGAGCTTGTTCGCCTCGGATTGCGCCGCATCCAACGCCTTCTTTAATTCCTGACTGGAGAACACATCACTGCTGCTCGTGCCCGTGACCTTGTGGCGGCGCGTCAGTTCCTTTTCGACTTCCGGTTGGAGCTTGGCCACCGGGAGTCCGATCTTCTCCAACAGTTCCGGCACGAGGCTTTCGCCCTGGCGCATCAGCGCCAGCAGCAAGTGTTCGCAATCCACCGCCTGATGGGAGAATTCGTGGGCGATGCGTTGCGATTCCGCGAGCGCCTCTTGCGATTTGATTGTCAGCTTGTCTAATTGCATAGCCTATCAATGTGATTGACCACTGCGGACGTCAAGTGTTCACACGCCAGCGGTGGAAGCAGACCTTGTTGCCCACGCAGTTGCCAGGTGATTCGCCAGGGAAGCGGGCAAATTCGCCTTCACGAACATTTTTAAAACAATTTCACGGTCGGACGGTTTTTGTCCCACCCCGTGTTGGAAGATGGGCTCGTAAAACGAAAGGCAAATTATGACAAACGAGCAATTGGAACTGAGCCTGGCCGCCGGCCGGCAAACCCAACTCCCACCCCGCCGGGAAAGCCGGCAGTCCCGCGCAGCCTGGTGGTTCGGCCAGATGCGCCGGGTCGTGAACAGCGCGATGGATTGGGACACCGTGCCCGAGCCGCGCCCCGAACAGTCCTGGCTGGAGATTTCCCACCACAGGCAATCCGCCTAAAACGCCAAGGACACCGACCGCACGGCGGTCCCACAACACACCGGCAGTTCCTCGCTGCCGAAAAAAGGAAACGTCTCGCGCCCACTCGCGAGGCGTTTCTCGTTCTGCAACCCTGCTTCAATCCGGTTTCGGATAACCAGCAGCCACAAACTTCCGGATCACCTTCAGCTCCTGCTCCCCGGCAATGGTGTGCGGCTTCACGAACTCGTGCCATTCAATCGGCAAGCCCGCCGCCTGAAGTCGTTTCACCTGCTCACGCGTGGCCGCGAAAGGCACCATCGGGTCGAGCGTGCCGTGGGTCATGAGCAAGCGCTGCTGCTTTCCCACAGGCGAAAGTTCCACCAACAGTTTTTCCGGTTGCAGCACGTAACCGCTGATTCCAACCACACCCGCCAGCCGACGCGAGTAGCGCAGACCAACATCAATGCTCATCAAGCAGCCTTGCGAGAAACCTCCCAGTGTCGTCTGTTCCGTCGGGAAGCCTTGGCCACGCAAGGCGTCGAGCAGCTCAAACAGCAGTTGCCGGCTACGGATGACACCCGGTAACGGATCACGCGCGAAGTCGTACCAGGAGAAGCCGCCGTAGTATTCATCCGGCGCATTGACGAGTGCGTAATTGAGCCACGGAAAACCCATCGCCTCCGGCAGCCAGCGATAGCCTTCGATGCTGTCGCCCAAACCGTGCAGCATCACCATGAGGCGATTCGAGCTTTTGTCCAGGGCAGGAATGATTTCGTGATCGAGCATGGACGTTTTGTTAAACCGTTTTCTGTTCCTAACGAATTGCCCGTTTCAGCGGTTCGAAGCGTCAACGGTTTCACGCCGATACCACTCGCCGCGCAACCAGTCAGCTAAAAGGCCAATCTCGTGTTCGCTCAACATGCCGTCGCGACCGTAGGCGGGCATGCGGTCGTTGCGCTCGCCGTAGAGGTTCGGATGCGAAGGATCGTTGATGAACTTGATCAACCATTCGCGCGAACCGTAGCCCGTGAGATCCGGCGCGGTGGCTTCCTCGTCCTTGGTGCGGAACTGATGGCAATTTGAACAACTCACGCCCTCGCTGAAGAAAGTGCGGCCTTCGTCAATCAATGCCGTGTCCCGCGCGTCGGCTTCGCGCTGCGACGGCAACCCCGCCTCCGCTGAGACTGCGACGATGACCTTTGCCAGTTGTTCTTTTTTCTCGGGCGTGAAGGCGGACACCCGATCGTTGACGAACTTGACCATCTTGCCGGAGCGATGCGTCGTTGCGCCGAAATAATTTGTGGTCGCAACGCGTGCCGGATCGAGCAGGCCCGCCAGCCATTCGCGCGTGGCAAAGCCTTTCAAATCTGAGGCAGACTGCGCGTCCTTGGGCTTCATGCTCAAGCCATCGTGACCGTCGTAACGATGACAGCTCGCGCAGTGGGCGGAGAAGATTTTCGGCCCTTGAGTGAGCGGATCATTGCGCAACAGCGTGACCGCGCCCGCCACGGGAATGCCCGCGGGTGAGCCGGCCAGTTCACGAACGCGCGCAGCCTCGTGTTCAGCCTGCCGCACGGCCTGGACGTAAGTGGGATTGGTCCGATCCTCTTTCAAGGCCGCGACGGTCAGCAAACCCGCACCCCCTAGCAGCGTGAAAAGGAAGATCACGTTGAACCGATGCCCCAACTTCCAGCGACCGATGAAAGGCATCAACGCGATCACACCGAACACCAGGCCAGGAATCACGAAAGCGCCGAGCACTTCACTTTCGCCCGGGAAGTATTTCAGGAATTGAAACAGGAAGAGAAAATACCAATCCGGGCGCGCGGCGGAATACGGCTCGGACGGATCGGCAGGCGCGCCCAATTCGATGCCAGGCGTTCCCGAACCAGACAACGATGGTCTCACCAGAATGAACAGCACAACCGCCAACACCGCCAGACAAGCGACGGCATCCTTCAACACCTGATCGGGCCAGAACGCGGCGTCCGGCCGGCGCTTCGGGAGTTTTGCGGTCAATCCGTGCCGGCGAAACAACATCACGTGCCCCACGATCAGGGCGATCATTGCGCCCGGCAGAACGCCCGCGTGCAGCGCGAAGAAGCGCGTCAGTGTGTGGTGGCCGTAATCCGTGCCACCGATGATGAGCTTTTGCAGTTCCGGCCCAACCAATGGCACCGCCGCGAAGAGATTGGTTGCCACCTTCGTTGCCCAGAAACCTTTCTGGTCCCATGGCAGCAGATAACCGGTAAGCGAGAGGCCCATTACAATCTGAAGCAGGATGAGGCCGGTCCAGAAATTCAACTCCCGTGGTGCCTTGTAAGCGCCATCTATGACCACCTGCATGAGGTGCAACGCCAGCAGCACGATCATGGCGTGCGCCGTCATGTGATGAAGCCCGCGCAACAGCCACCCCCCCGTCATCTGATCCTGGATGTAATAAACGCTCTCCCAGGCGGTCTGCGAACTTGGCGCGTAATTCAGCCAGAGAAAAATGCCGGTGATGATTTGCACCATCAGGCAGAACATCAGCGTGCTGCCCCAGACATAACGCCAGCGCGAGCCGCCGGGCACGTTTTCGTAGAGCGCCTCGCGCGTCAGTTTGCGCCAACCCACGCGTTGATCCAGCCAATCAAACATCTGTTTCATAAACTCAGACTGAAACCGCTAATCCGCGCTAATAGGACTCTTGTGCAGGAATGTTGTTCCCCAGGCAACCCTCTGAAACATTGGAGTCGGCGAACAAAGTTTTCCGATCCAGATTAGCGTCCATCAGTGCAGATTAGCGGTTTGAAGTTGTTTCCGCTCAAGTCACCGGAACCTTCTCTGCCTTGCCCGCTTCGAAGTTCTGGAATTTCACCCAGACTTCCTTTTCGTTCCGCACTTCCACTTCCAGCGTGTCCAAGCCACGTGCGGAGGGGCTTTTCGCGTCGGCAATCCTTCCATCCATGGCAAACGCGCTGTTGTGACAGGGGCAGATAAACTGGCCGCGTCCGCCGTTGAAGTCCACAAAGCAGCCGGCGTGTGGACAAACCACGTTGAGCGCCTCCAGCCTTCCTTCCGTCGTACGCCGCAGATAAACCGCGCCGATGGGAACATTCCGAAACTTGTTCCAAGCATCCTCGCGATCCGCCACCACGGAAAACTTGCGTGGCACGCCGTCCGCCGACAGTGCCTCCAGCGAAGTCACGCGCACCAGCCCACCGGCCGCCGACTTGCGCCGCAGCGGATCAAGCATCACACGCAATCCCGCCACCGCCGGCACGAGCATCAGCACGGCGCCAATGGCAGAGGCCAGGAATTTTTTCAGAAAGCCGCGGCGGTCTTCTCCGCCACAGGATTGCGCTGGTTCAGGCATACAATAACTGTGATGCGCGCGAAGTTAATTGGCTCCCAACAAAACGCAACGCGGAAAGACACGCCGCCAGCTCATAAGGGCTCCTCAACAACCGGATTCGTGAGCGTGCCGATCTTTTCAATCTCGATGCTGACGGTGTCGCCCGGTTGCAGCCAGCGCTGCGGCGTGCGCGCCATGCCAACGCCATGCGGCGTGCCCGTGAGAATGATCGTGCCCGGCAGCAGCGTCGTGCTACCGCTGAGGAATTCAATCAGCGCGGGCACGTCGAAAATCATGTCGTTCGTGCTCCAGTCCTGAAGCACCTCGCCGTTGACGAGGGTGCGGATGGCGAGGTTGTTGGGATTCGGAATTTCGTCCGGCGTGACGAGACACGGGCCAAGAGGGCAAAAAGTGTCAAAGCCCTTGCCGCGGCACCACTGACCGCCGCCGCCTTCTTTTTGCCAGTCACGTGCGCTCACGTCATTGGCGCAAGTGTAGCCGAGGACGTAATCGAAGGCGCGGGCGCGGGAAACATTCTTGGCGCGTTTGCCGATGACGATGGCCAGTTCACACTCGTAATCCACTTCGTCGCTCCGCAAATGCCGGGGGAGTTCAATCGGCTGGCCGGGATGCTGGAGCGTGTTCAATCCCTTGGTGAAGACAACCGGAAATCGGGGAATCTTCGCGCGAGTTTCCTCGGCATGCCGACGGTAGTTGAGGCCGATGCAGATAATGGCGGTGAGGGCGACCGGGGCAAGGAGCGTGGCGACTTCTGCGGGTTGGCTGGCAGGCTGCAATCCGGTGAAAAGATCACCAGCGAGTTGTTGTGTCGTGCCATCGGCGCGCAGTTCGGCGTGGCCGATTCTTCCCTGCCGATCCTGATAACGAATGATTTTCATCACTGTCTATTGGGCAGCGGGGCGGCAGAGGTCAAGATTTACTGCAAGCGAACTGGGCCGGCACCTGCGTGGGGAGGCGTTGCGGAGCGGACTGGCCCGTGCGCGGCAAACGCTTTTCCCGGGCGATGTCGCCCCGGGGATTTGGCATTTGCAGCAAGACCGCTGGGCCGGGGCGCTGGGTCAGCTGGATTTTTACCGCGGCAGCCAGCATCTCTGAGCACTGGGCCAGAGCTTGCACGGGGAGAAAGCGCCGGCTCTGGCCCAGTGGGTCGAGCCGCGTTTGCACCGCCTGCGTCGGCGTGAAGAAAAAGCGGTGCTGCGGGAAATCCACCGCTTGAAGAAGCGCTGTGGCGCGGCCGGGCGCATCCAGGCGCGCGAGCAAAACTATTTTGCGACCCATGCCGGACGCATGAACTGCCGGAGCATCGCGCGGCAGGGTTGGCCGCTTGGTGCTCTTAACCAGGCAATCCATCGCCGTGACCGTTAGGCTTCTGGTTAAAGCATGACAGGGCTTGGACCGCGAATCCAAGCCGGAAGTCAGGCGTCAATCCCGCTGCGAAAAGCCGTTCAAGGAACCTCGCACCGACGGATCAAATTTCCTTCCACGAGGTGACGACCAGTTCCTTGGCGGCGTCGTAACCGAGCGCCATGTCGTAATGGAATCTGAAATTGCCGACCCCGCTGATGTCGTTGAAGATTCCGCCACCGATGAAGTCCAGAGGGTCATTCCCACCGCCGGACATCTTGAGACTGGCTTGTGGGGCGTAAATCGTGCCCAGAAATGTCCCGTTCCCGCTCATGTTGACGTTTTCAACACCTGGCAGTCCGGTGAGGCTGAAGTCGGCTGCGTTACCTGACTCGTTGATGACCGATTTTCCAGTCATCGAGATGGTCCCAGCGGTGACGTAGAGTTCGAGGCTCGCGTCCGGCTCAATCTTAATGACTGACTGGCCAGCCATACTCACGTCCTTGTCCACCAGGAGCCTGGCTTTGCCACGCACCAACACTGAATCGTCCTTGGTCAGGACCAGTGTTGAAAGCTGGTAGTTCACCCCGCCTTCCAGGATGTATTTATAGGTGACGCCGTCGATCTTGCCGGACTGAGGAGTGGTGCCGGTGGTGTAGGGTGCGGTCGCGATCGGATAGCTCACGTTCACGTCCTGAGAGTGGTGGTAATCCTGAAGGCCCAAATTGCCGCCATCAACCCAAGCCTCGCTGCCGATGGAAGACTGGCTGTTAATGTTGATGGTTCCCTCAGGACCGGTGGCCACGCGCCCGTAAATCTGTACCGTTCCACTTATATCTATGGCACCTGGCTCGGATAAGTTCGTTCCCACGTCGCCGTTGTCGCTTCGCTTGGCGGGGTCGTATTGCCCATCCGTGCTTAACTCGGGGTTCAAGGAATCGAAACTGTCACTGCTGAAATTCCCGACAAAGGTGATCTTGTCTTTGGCCATGAGACCCTTGGCGAATTTGCCGCGCCCCAAGGTCGTGACCAATACGGTGCGCTTGATGTAACGACCGGCGCTCGGACACCAAACTTCACCCACGGAAAGGATGCTTGGAGGCGTGGCCGCCGCGATGCCTACCACGTAACGGCTGTCGGACGAATTCGTGCGACTGAGAACAAAACTCGAACCCGAAGCCACCCAGCCATTCACCCCACGCGGGCCGCCGTCAACTTGCATCAAGTGGGACAGCGCCTCTTCGATCCCGGCTTCCGCCACCGGCAGAGCGGCGTTCCACGCCGCAGTCCGGGCCAGGATCCGTTGTTCGTGCGTGGTAAGACTAAGTACGGCTGCAAGGGCGATGCCGATCACAACTACGGTACCCATCACAACCAGGAGGGCGCTGCCCTGGCTGGCATGATATTGCAGATAACAGGTTCGTTTCATTTTAGACCTCATTTGGCACGAAGGACAATCTTGGTGGAAACCATCTCTGCCGCACCGGATTTTCTCCCGACGAGAGTCCGGCTGCAAAACCAACTCACCTGAATCACCTTGGCCTCATTGGTGGCCGTCATCACCGGGAACTGGCCGAATGAGTTGCTCAGGGGATTGCGTTTGTAAAGGGAGAACGCCAGCCCATCGCAATCCTCCACAAGTGTGGTTTTGACTCCGGCATCGTTCTCCACCAGAGCTCTGCGGTCAGCGAGGTAGGAGTAGGTCAGAGGCTTGCCATCGTAATTGACCGTAACCGAGGTTGGCGAAAAAGACTTCACATCTGAGGCCTGACGAAGCTTCTGGCTCATGACGTCGATGGCGTGGCGGCTCCGAGCATTCAAGTCCACGGAGTTGGTCATCGAAGCGATGGCCCGGGCCGTATAGAGACTGAGCGACGCGCATACGGCCAGCAAGAGTCCGGATAATCCGGTGGCAATCAGCAATTCCACCAGCGTGAATCCAGCCCGGCGCGAACGGCCGGGCTTAGTAAATGTAGTTCTGAACTCCATACTGAGAAATCAAGGTTTCCATGCTCAGTGCCTGAGTGGCAACCCCACTGACCCAGGTGACTTCCATGATCGCTTTGCGCATGGTGTTGCTGTAGGCGGGCTCGACCGGCGCGGCGGTGATGGTGATGGTCCCGCTGTAGACAATCCCTCGGTTGCCGTTGGTCGCGGGTTGGTAGTATTCCGTAAACGTCGTAGGGACGAACCCCGGCGTGTTGATCTGGTCCCAGTTGTAGAGCCTGATCACCTCCAGTTTCTCCGTGAGAACCTGCGTGGCCCGCAGCCGGTGGCGGGCGCTTTGCACGGAACTGAAACACTGGGCCAATCCGGCATACAGCGAAACACTCACGATCCCAGCGATGACCATGGCAATAAAAATCTCGATCAGAGTGAAACCCGACGACCGGGAGCATCGCCTCCTCATTGAGCACCCCTCAAATCCCCGGATTGCGTTAGAAACAAATCTCATAATCAGTCCGGATGGCCGGAAGGTCGGATGAATAGGTCATCCAACTCTTTTCCAGTTCCACCCGGTTGCTTTTGTAAATCTGGCGGATGACGTAGGTCGCACCCGTTTTTTTGTTTCGGACTTTCTTCCCAACCCATTGGCGAGGATCCTCCGCCCGCAATGTTCGGGTCGAATCGGTTTTTTCCTTTCGTTTCAACCGCGCGCGATGCCGGTCACGTTCGGGTCCCGACATCTGCTCCAGACCGGTTGAAACACCGTTCGAATCGCTCGGTTTGCCGCCTGAGACTGTCGCCATGGCAGGCAAGGAATTCGTCGTCCCGTTCATAAATTGGCTTTGGCCTTTTCATTATCCTACTCTTGCGGCCTGAGCCTAAGCTCTTTGCGCCGCGTGTCTCATTTTTGAGATTTGTACGCTCCAAACGTCCAATTCCCTCGCATTTTTCCCCTCTCGAAACGTCGGATAAGTGTTTTGATCGAATGAGTTAAACCAACAAACGCACTAACCGGCAGCTTCCACTTCATTCGATCGTCACAATTCTGAATCAGCGTTCCCCATGCCAAGCAAAAGACAGCCCTTTTTGGTCGCGTTGGAGATTTGGCTACTGATTTCGAGCGTCTTCAAGTCGTTCATCATCATGAAATGGTCAGAAATCTGCTATCCTTGTCAGGCACATGATAACCGACAACGCACTCCGGCTCGCGGAGCACAGCGAAACACGGCATTGATTGAACAAGCTTTAATGACCCTGCTGCCTCCTAACCAGCATGCATCGGTGCGGCCCGCAGTCCTGAGGGCAAACCTGTCCGCCAGTCTGCGTTGCACCGGCTGGCGTGCCATCTTGATTTGCGCCCTCTGCCTCCCGGCATCGCTGGCAAGTCAGGCGGCTGAGTCTTATTCCACTGTAGTTTCGAAACATCTGGCGTTGGAGACAGAAGTATCAGTTGATGCGGGGCACACGGGTGCCGGCGCCGAGAATCCAGCAATTGCCGACCTCAAACGTGCGGTTACGGATGAAATCGAGATGCTGCCACAGGGAAAGCAAGCGACCCTGCCACCCAAAAAAAGCCAAAGTGCCGCAGTATCCGCAGCGGTTTCAGTGGTTTTGGTGTCGACAGGATTATTGACATTCGGGACCGTCGGTTATCTGTTTAAGCGCCGGTTCGACTCCTTGATTTCGGCGCGCGAAGTGGCCGAGGATCGCGCAAAACTCCTGCTCGCTGAGGATCCGTCGTTGGCCGCCTTCTTCAACGAGTTACGCGCCGGTCTGAGTACCCCGGGCGCCCCCGCGACCGAAGCGACGGGCGCACTCAATGGCGTTGAACTTCAATCCCAGCAAGAAGACCTCCCCGCCGAGACCGATCCGCTTTGTGAGTTCTTCGCCGCAGTGCCCAATCAACTTGCCAGCTTCAGGAAACTGTTCTCTGACATCAGTCGCACCTCCGACGAGGCCGGCCGACAAAACATAATCCTCGAGTTTCTCCATCAGGCCAGCAGGTTGAAAGAACTCGCCCGGCCACGTGAATTGCGTCCCGTCTGGCTGATGGCTTGCGCCTTGGAGGGACTTCTCAAACAGCTCACCCGGGATGCGTCCGAGGTCACCGCTTCCGTGTTGCGAACCGTAGCCGGCGCGGTGGATCTGCTGGAAACATTGTGTGTTCGTGGCTTGAATCCCAACCTTGCCACTGAACCGCCCGTGAATCTCCTGGCCGTGGATGACGACCCGATCAGCCGGCTGGCCATATCTTTCGCACTCAAAAAGGCGTTCGACACGCCGGACCTCGCCCCGAGCGGCGCAGCTGCCCTCGCCCTGGCCGAACAACAAATCTACGACGTGATCTTCCTGGACGTGGACATGCCGGGCATGGATGGCTACGAACTCTGTACGAAAATCCGTCAGACCGACCGTCATCGAACGACTCCGATCGTCTTCGTCACGCGCTACAGCGACTTTAATTCCCGCGCCAAGTCCACGCTGAGTGGCGGGGAGAGCGTAATTGCAAAACCATTTTTGGCCTTCGAGATCACCGTCAAGGCGCTTACCTTGGCGTTGCGCGGCCGGCTGCAAAATGGAGTCCCGGCGCCCCGCGCCGCCTACCAGGAAATTGCCGGCAGCCCGGCGCTTGAAACAACGGACACGGCAAACGAATCCCCTGCGGCAATAGCTCCGTCGGTAGCAACTCCAGCCCAAGCGGAACTGGTGACGAGAACGATGCAACCGGAAAGTCGGGAAGGCCAATCTGCCACCCCAACCTCGTCCGTTCCTGACGATTTCAGCTTTGTCACTTTGATCGAAGCATCCGAGCATGGCTCCCACGAGGCACTTTTCACCCGCGCTCCGGCTTTTCTCACACAACTCCGAAATCAGTTGCAGGCGGCCCAACTCGCGACCCAGGCAGCCGACCTTCAAAAATTCCTGGGCCGCCTTTGCACTGGCATACATGCGTTCAACACAGCGGTCGAGCGGGCTGAATTGCGCGCGGCGAACAGACTCGGTTCCGCGCTCGAAGGCATGCTCAAAAAAATACGGGAACATCCGCAACTTTGCAGTCCTTCCGCCCTCAACGCCGCCAGCGCTGCCCTCGAACTGCTCGAAGCGCTTTGCAGTCAGGCCGGGACGGATCTCGATTTCACCCGTTCCACCGTCCGCATCCTGGTCGTGGATGACGACCCCATCGCGCGCCGGGCCATTTCCGGGTCCATTCAACTGGCGTTCGGTCGCCCGGATAACGCGGAGCACGGCAATGCGGCCCTGGCGCTGGCCGCTGAGAGCCACTTCGACCTGATCTTCCTCGACGTGCTGATGCCGGGCATTGACGGATTCACCACCTGCAAAGGCATCCACAATACCGCCCTGAATCGTCACACCCCGGTCGTATTTATTACGAGCCGGGATGACACGCAGGCGCATTCCCAAGCCGTTGAATCCGGCGGTTGCGGGCTGATCCCCAAACCCGTTCTCGCCAGTCAGATCACACTGACCGCACTCACCTTCATCCTCCTCGCGCGTTTCACCCAACCCAAATCGCCCGCCCTCCCCGAAGCTGCGGCTTGTCTGGTCGAAGCCTAACGGCCGTCGTCCGGTCTCGGCGTTACCGCTGCGGCAGGACCGGCAGCGTCCGTCGGAAGGAAGGCCGCCGCTAAGATTGGATTGCCACGAATCCCCCTCGCGTGGATTCCATCGCTCAATCCACCGCCCCTTCGCACTCGCGCAGGCGTTTCGCCAGCAGCGCGCGTTCGGATTTGATTTCCGTCAACTGCATAGCCTTGCGCAGATGACTGGCCGCTGCCGGAAAGTTGCCGATCTGTGACTCGAATTCCGCCAGCACGGCGTAAAGCAGGTAGTAGGATTCAAGGGATTGCGGATTCTGAATTGCACCGACCGCTTCAATTCCCGACCTGGCTCCGTGAACCTGGGCCAGCGCCACAGCACGATTTAGCGCGATGACCGGTGAATCATCCAGTTCCACCAGCCGATCATACAGCGACAGGATCTGCCGCCAGTCGGTGGATGCGTAGTCCCCCGCCGCACAATGGACCGCGGCAATGCCGCCTTGAAGATGGTATTCGCTTAGTTCATTACCCGTAGCGGAATGACTGAGGTGCCACATCCCCCGCGCAATCATCGAACGATCCCAGCGCGTCCGGTCCTGCTCTTCGAGGCGTAGAATATTCCCCTGCCCGTCCAGGCGCGCGGGCAGGCGGGCGCCATTCAGGAACATCAACGCCGCAAGCGCATGCACTCGCGGCTGATCGCCGACCGCGTGTCCGGCCAGCAGTGTGGTCAGCCGGATTGCTTCCCGGCACAACTCTTCGCGCAACAGATTCTCGCCGCTGGAGGCCTTGTAGCCTTCATTAAACAGCAGGTAGAGCGTTTGCAACACTCCATCCAGGCGGGCCGTTGATTCCTCTCCGGATGGAATTTCAAACGGAATCCTCAGCTCCCGGATTTTTTGTTTCGCGCGCGTGAGTCGTTTGGCGATGGCCGCCTCCGTGGTCAGAAACGCTTTCGCAATCTCCGCCGGGCTGAAACCACAAAGGGTTTTCAACGCCAGGGCAATCTGTGTTTCCGCCGGAATCAGCGGGTGACAACACACGAACATCATCCTCAATCGGTCGTCTTTAATTTCGCTCTCAAACTTCGGCGATTCGTTTTCGTTCTCGTCTCCGCCACGTTGCTCGATGAGCGCGATGATTTGCGGCTGCTTGTCTTGAAACGTCTTCTCGCGACGGATTGAATCCAGAGCGAGATTTTTCGCCGCCTGCGTGAGCCACGCGGCGGGATTCCTCGGCACACCGTAGTACGGCCACGTTTGCAGCGCTCGCACCATCGCCTCCTGCACGACGTCTTCCGCAAGTTGCAGGCGCTCGAGGCCAAAGATGCCCGTGAGCACAGAGACGAGTTTGCCCGCCTCATGACGGAACAAATGATCCGTCAACTGAGATACATCGGCGGTCGGCCCGGGTGCGGTTTCGGAAGTCTGACTCACAATTTCACGTCTTGATGGTGACGGCTTTGGCGATTCCCTCCAAATGATCGAGGCCGCGTACGCGTTCCACATTTTGTTCACCCACCGGCCGCACTTCCACGACACAACCGTCGTATGCCAATCCCGGGCACTGTTGAGCGATCTGAATCGCCTCGGCCTCGCTCGCTACGCGGAGGTGAAAATAACCGGCAATGGTCTCCTTAGATTCGGCAAACGGCCCATCGGCCACGGTTCGCCCTTTCTTACCGGAAACCAGTTTGCCGGTGTCCAGCAGGGGAAGTCCGCCCAAACATTTGCCCTCCGCCGCGAGCTGTTGAAACCAGGCATACCAGTCAGTCACGACCTTTTTCAATTCCTCGGGCGGCAGATTCTTTTCCCATTGATTGCCTCGAAACAACAGCAGGTAATCGGATTTCTCGGTGGTCTTATTCATGATGAACTTGCTCTTGCAATCTTACTCGCTGGTACGCTCGTGCTTCTTGGAAGACTTCGCCTTTGGATTAAACTCCAGCGCCAGCACCAGCCACGAGGTCAGATCGCGGTCTGCTTTATAACCTGCGGAATCGACGAACACAAAACCGCGCAGGGGCCGCCCTGTGAAATCCATCGGCACGCAACCATTGCGTTGCAACGCCTGTTCGTAAATCGCGGGATCAAGCCGCACCATCAAGCGCTCCTTCTCCACACCGACGCACATCTTGTCGTCCACCAGGAAGCACAGCCCGCCCATCATGCGCTTTTCGACGAACGCCACCTTGCGTTGCTTGAAGCAATCACGCACGCGTTCCGCCAGTTGTTCGTCATAAGCCATCGGGGATTGAACTATTTCTTAGCGGACGTTTCCGCAATGGATTTCAAACTCGCCAACCCCTTTTCAAAATCTTTACCAACCATGTTTTCGCAATTCACGAACAGCCCAAACACCTTGGACATGAAATTATTCTTCCCGGACATATCCCACTTCACTTCCGTCCCGCTGTCCTGTGCTTTGAAGGTGAACTCGGTGGTGTTGGTGGCTTTGAACGGGCGGAGAAACTCCAGATTGATGCGGACCAACTCCGGCGCCTGACTTTCTGTTATGGCCATCCGGCCCGCACCGACCTTGTTATTGCCGTCCCAGGCAAACTTTGCGCCTTTTCCAGCGGGTGCGCCGTCAAATGTATTCTTGCATGCGGGGTCAAGCCTGGCCCACGGCGACCAGTCGTCCCATTTGTGAAAATCGTTCACCTGCTCAAACACCGTCGCCGGCGGCGCGGCAATGGTAGCCGAGCGCGTGACACGGAAATCATCCGGTCGTCCAACAAGCATGACGAAAAACAAGATGGCGATGATTGCAAGGGCGAGAAGGATCGGAATCATAATTCTCCTTTGGGTTTATTTCAGTTCAACAGGCTGGCGAAGTTTTTCCGCCCGACCCAGAGCAGATACACCGACAGCGCGATGGTGATGAGCAACATCGGGTTCAATAAATCTTTGAAGCCGCCGTCGATGAAGAGGTGATACGCGATAATATTCACGATGACCGGGCCGAGCAGCAACAGACCGAAATTGCGCAGGCGGGGAATCATCACGAAGATGCCACCGACCAGCTCAAAGATTTTTACGAACGTGAGATAACCCGTCGGGCCGAATGCGCCAAAGAACATCGCGACAGGCGAACCTTCCGGCGGTGGCGGGGCTTTGATGAGATTGAACAACACCACGACAGCAGACATGACGAACAGCAGACCGAGTACGACACCGGCAATGATGGGCAACCATTTTTTCATGTTATGAGGTTTCGTTCGTTTGTTTTTGTTGTAGCGGCGCTCTGTGAGCGCCGTTTTCGTTTATTAGAATTCCCGGCGGTCACAGACCACCCGCTACAGTCAGCCGCCCGCTATCGCGCCGATGACGAGGAACGGTTCTGTGCCTTTGACAATCTCGTCCGGCAAGCTCGTGTCCGGCGATTCAAGCGATAGATCTTCTTTGCACGCGAAGAACCGGATAAACGGACGCCGCTTCAATGTGCCATGATCGCGAATCGTCCCGCGGAGCGCGGGATACTTGGCTTCCAGCGCATCAAGCACGGCGCGCACGGTGATGGGGTTGGCAACGTCCAGTTCCACTTCGCCGTCCACGCGGGCGAGGTTGCGCAAATGAAATGGCAGTACGACGCGGATCACTGGAAAAGCTCCAGGCACCAAGGTCCAACCTCCAGAGAAGCTCCAAGGTCTAGGCAGCCAACTGCCGCCCGCCCTTTTGAGATTTGGGTCTTGGGATTTCTCCGGTGCTTGGAGGTTGGAATTTGGAGCTTCATTTGAGCGTCTGCACCTCGACCGACAACACAGAAGGCAGATATTCAGCAATGGCCTTCCACGAATTGCCGCCATCCGGTGAGCAATAAACCTGGCCGCCCGTCGTGCCGAAATACACGCCGCAATCATCCAGCGAATCCACCGCCATCGCGTCGCGCAGGACGTTTACGTAACAGTCCTTTTGCGGCAGACCTTTTGTGAGCGCCTCCCATTCGTTGCCGCCGGTCTTGCTGCGATACACACGCAGCTTCCCCTCCGGCGGGTAGTGCAACGAATCGCTCGTGATGGGCACCACGTAAATCGTCTCGGGTTCATGGAAGTGAACATCAATCGGAAAGCCAAAATCCGTCGGCAAGTTGCCACTCACTTCCTTCCACTCACCACCCGCGTTGTCCGTGCGCATGATGTCCCAGTGCTTTTGCATGAACAACACGTCCGGTCGCGACGGATGTAACGCGATGCGATGCACGCAATGGCCAACTTCTGCGTCCGAGTCGGGCAACTCGTATTGCGACTTCAGCCCCTTGTTGATCGGCTTCCACGTTTGACCGCCGTCCTCCGTGCGGAACGCGCCCGCCGCCGAGATCGCGATGTAAATGCGCTTCGGATTCTTCGGGTCAATGATGACGGTATGCACCGCCATGCCGCCCGCGCCCGGTTGCCAGAGATGACCTTTCGCACTGCGCAGGCCCGCGAGTTCCTTCCACGTCTTGCCGCCGTCGGTGGTTTTGAAAATCGCCGCGTCCTCCACGCCCGCGTAGGCCGTGTCGGGATCGGTCAGCGACGGCTCGATATGCCACACGCGCTTGAACTCCCACGGATGTTGCGTGCCGTCGTACCACTTGTGCGTGCCGACCTCGCCCTCGTAAGCGAACATATTGCTCGCGCCTTTCGGCATGCCGTCCGGGCTCATCAAATCCTCGGGCTTCGTGCCCGGCGGATTCCACGTCTTGCCGCCGTCATCCGAGCGCTGGATGACCTGCCCGAACCACCCGCTCGATTGCGACGCGTAAATGCGATTCGGCTCCGCCGCCGAACCTTTGAGATGATACATCTCCCAGCCCGCGAAATGCGGCCCGCTGACCTCCCAATTCTGGCGCTTGCCATCCGCCGTCAGGATGAACGCGCCCTTCTTCGTGCCGACCAACACTCGAACTTTGCTCATGATTTCACCTGTCTGGGTTATGATTAACTCATTTTCAACACTACGACGAACGAACGTCGCCGCTCAGGACAACTTTCCGGAAATAATCTGTGAACGCGCCACCGTTCTATAACCGAAACCCCGCCCGTGCTCAACCGAAAGAAACTCAACCACGGATGAACACGGCGTAAAGCCGCGTGGCGGCCACGCCGCTATACGCGGATGAACACGGATTCAGTGGGGCGAGGCTACCGACGAGCCAAGACCCGGAGGTTAGACAGAATTACCACGATTCACAGAATTCCTCTGGTAGGGCGGCGTTGCCGCGCCGCCGCTGTAAATCTGTTGCGAAGCCAACTTGTCGCGCCGAAGTCTGACGCAGGTGGAAGCTGAAAGCCCCGTAGGTGGCGAAAGATAATAGCCCGGGGTCAGCGAACAACGTGAGCGCAGCCCCGGGTAAACGTTCCACAAAATAAATCCCCTCGCCCGAGGGAACGGGAGAGGGTGGTTGAGCCTAGCGAAACCGGGTGACGGTCGTGGGGCAAAATCATTCCTCAGAAAGGAGCAGGCCGGAGTGAGGAGTCGAATCTAACCACGCGTCCACCGTTTCACACGCTCAACACATTGCGGCATGTTGTCGCGGAGTTCGTAAACCCAAAAGCGCATCACGTCCCAACCGAGTTCGATGAGCCGCATGTTTCTAAGTTGATCGCGGCGCAACAATTCGCCTGTCCAGTCCCGATGGTATCGCTCGCCATCAACCTCAATGTCCAGCCGGCGATTGCCAGCCATCAACGCGAAGTCGAGAATGAATTTCTCTACGTCATACTGCGGAATTGGTCTCAGGCCAGCCTGGTAAAGCTTGGTGTAAAGCAACCGTTCCCAATCCGAAACCAGTTCGGGACGAGCGACCGTTGGAAAGTTCGGACCGCCGTCATAGTTTTCTTGTCCCCGCATCCCGGCATGGCGTGTGTTTGTGTTCACGCCCTCGACATAATTCGCAAAAGCGGAAAGGTGTTTGATGTCGGAGTTCTTGGCTGCGCCAAAATCTCCAACGACTACCAGGGTAGCTCGCGCTCTTGTGATTGCCACATTAAACAGGTTGCCGGACTTTCTCAAAAAGATTGATGCGCCTTGCGGCATTGCCCGCGACACGACTGGCGAAAAAATCATCACGTCACGCTCGTCACCTTGAAACCGGTGAACAGTATCCACAAGCAACTCTCCATTTCTGAGCATCAGGTTGGCTTGCGGATGCGCGTGCAGCAGGTCGCGAATTTTGTTTGCCTGCGCGCGAAACGGAGTCACAACTCCAACGCTTCCTCGGTATCCCTGCCGCACCAACATGCGTTCAAGTTCCGAGACGACGGCTTTGGCCTCGGCTTCATTCAACGCACCTGAACCGGGCTTCGTGACTGTTCCTTCCACCTGAACCCACCGGACTGTCGGTGTATCGAGCGCTGGCCGTCGCAGACGATCATAGTTGGTTGCAACGCGCAATCGGCCTCCGTAAAAATGATCATTGGAAAAACCAATGATGTCCGCATGTGACCGGTGATGATCACGCAGCATGATGATGTCGTCAGCCGATGCAAGCGGGCTTGCTAGATCAAAAACTGAATTCTCGGAGAAAGCCCAGTTGATGTGTGTTTCTGCCAAGCCATGTTGCTGCAAAAGATCGCGGTCGCGGCGCGGGGAAATCGCACTGATATGGCGGAGTTGCATCGGGTCACCGATGATTACCGCCGCTTTCGCCCTGAAGAGCAACGGCAGCAACGATGCGATGTCGCACTGACTCGCCTCATCAACAACAAGAAGGTCGAAGAATCCTGCTTCAAGCGGGATTCGACCTCGTGCCGATAGTGAAGTCACAGCCCAGCAAGGCAACTGGCTTACAAGATGTGGGAAAAGACGATAATACCGCGCGAACACGTCGCGACCAGCGCGTTGCCCTTGTCCGTCGCTTTGAACCAAAAGCCTGAGCACGGCGTTGAAGTCGCCAAGATTCTTTCTGTCAGATTGGTTGAGCCGGGCCGGTGCGAGACGCAGCCAAGCCTCCCACACTCGCATGGACCTGGAAGCGCAATCGTTCTTGAGTTTGACCAACTCACTTGTCAAATCTTCCAATCGCTCACCCGCTGACAGCATATTCAACTGCTTCGAATAAGCCGCAGCCAAGCGAACCAGTTCAGACCGGCGGCGAAGCTCATTTGAAGCTTCAATCCAAGCTGCTACATGAGCATCGGTTGTCGGATTCGCTGGAATTTGAATATCCACGGACTGAAGCGACTTCTGAACAGTCTCCGTGACCTGACAAAGCGCGGCCAGGCGGGAGTTCCGAAAAGCAAACCAGAACAACCGTGTGAAAATCGGTTGTCTCTCGCGGCTGGCATATTCCGCTGCCGCCAGAAGATGTTCTGCTTGCTGTTGAAGAATATTCGCGTCAAACGAGCGGAATTTATTGAACCGTTCTTCGCCAAGCTCGCTGCGGACGGTTTCAGCCTTCCGTTCTGCGGCATCCACAGCATTCCGCAACTCGACAATCGCCTGTGCCCTGTCCTGCAAGGTGCGAATCTTCGCGGTCAATGCCGAGTATTCACCCTGAGCCTCGTGAAAATTCTCATCATCTTCCGGCGTCGCCCGACTGGCGAGCAATGTCGTCAGATATTGAGAAAGATTGGCCTGATATTCTCCGCGCCCAAGTCGCAACAAGATTGGGCGCGACCCTAAAGCGTTAACGCGTGTCTCGACCACGTCCACCGCCTTGTTATTTTTGCTCGCGAACAGAACCCGCAATCCGCGCCTTGCCGCATTGATTAGTAACGTCGAAACAACTTGTGACTTTCCTGTTCCCGGCGGGCCGGTGATAACGGTCAGCGGAAGTGAAAGCCCTTTCTCAATGGCTTCACGTTGTTCTGAATTGAGCGGAAGCGGTTCAAGCAACTCCGATTCTTGAGCGGCGGGCGCTCGAAACAACGTGAAATCTCGGCGCAACCAAGTTCCGAGCGCAGTGGGACGATATGCTTCTTCAGTTTTCCTTTGCAGCTCTGCTAGTTCTTGTTCGAGCCCTTTTGTGTATGGCGAACGCTCGCAACCAAACACGATGGCTCGGTTGTAAATGCCGGCCTCGGTAATTTGCGCAAATGGCGTTCCCGATGAGAGGCACGCTGGGTTCATCTGCTCTCTCCAATCCCAGTCCTCTCTGATTTCAACCAGCCGGGTCATGAACTCATCAAGTTCCGGAGGCTCGGCCTCAGAAAATCCCAGCTCCTCGGCCAGCCGTGCGGCTTCGTCCATGATTTGTGAGTCGTCACCCATTGCGAGAGATTTCAAGACGCGAAAGTTGAAAGTCGGCAACTCGCCAGTCAACGTAGGGTCTGCGCCCCGTTGAAGTGCGTCGTCTGTGAAATCAAAAAGGAATACTGGCTCGACGAAAAATCCTGCCCATCCGTTTTGGGATTGGTGATATCGCAGCCGCACAGGATAACCCAAATAAGCCACTTGGCGGCTCGCAGCAGTTCGCAGTCGTTGAAACAATTCCGAAACTCCGGGGAAGCTCGCGAGGCTGCGTTCCTCCGGATCGAACTCGGGGAGGACTGGCAGCTCGATGTATTCTGGCGAAAAACGAGACTGCGCAAATAAACTAACGCCGCTCTCATCGTCCAAACTGAGGCAATGAAGATAATAGCGACTCAACTTTGTCAGCGGCGTGTCGAGTTGAGGCTGGGCGGTCTGGCCGGCCTCACGACTGGCAGACTTGAGAGACCAGCGATAGCCGCTGTCTTGCCATGCAAGTTTCCTCAGTCGGAGTTTGTAGAGTGCCGAATTGACCAAGCTCTTGTCCAAGCCAAGACGGCTCGCGATTTCCCGGCCCTTCAAACCCGGTTCACGCGTGAGTGCTGCGAGAATGTCATCTTCCAGAGCCATCTGGCGGTGAGGATAACAAGAAGCTGCAAGTTTCAGCAAGGAATGGCCTCTCAATGTTCGACTCTTCACCCCGGCCCTCTTGTTCGGCCCGCCTACGTCTGACTTCGGCGCGGCAAGCAAGGAGAGGGAGATTTATTTTGTGGGACGTTTACCAAGGGTAGTCGCTGTGCTCCAACCCTGGGCTAATTTCCGTAGCGCCTTCAGCGCATTTGAATTCGCGAAGATTAGCGCAATTCGCGTCAAACTCCGCGCCTCTGCGTCTCGTGAATTCAGTTTTTGCCTTCAAGCAACTGCCGAATCCAATCGCTCCTGGCCCAATCCAGAACTGACTTGCCGTTGGAGTCCTTGAGCGATGGGCTGACGCCGTGCTCCAGAAACGCCTGAATGATTTCGCGCTGGGCCGCCTTCGCCTTTTCCGCGCCGCTCCCGCCGCGACCTGTGTTCTGGACCGCCAGGTGATACGGCGTCGAGCCGGGTTTGTTCTTCAGCGTCGCGTCCGCGCCTGCGCTGAGCAGCGTCTTGACGGCTGCCGCGCAACGCGTCCGCACCGCCCGATGCAACGGCGTTGCCTCGTTCTTGTCCGGCGCATGAATATCCGCTCCCGCTTCAAGCAAAAGTTCAATCATCCGCACCTGACGTTTGGCGTCCCAGTTTGGATTCTCCAGAAACCCATCCGCAGCGTAATGCAGCGGCTGACTGCGACGATGATTCATGGCTGCACCGACATCCGCGCCGGCGTTCAGCAGCAGCTTCGCGATCTCCACCCGATACCCTGCTGCCGCAACATGCAACGCCGTATCGCCCGCGTAAATCCAGTGGGGGATGCCCCATTCAAGACGTGCTTTCGCCGCGCCCGCCTTTGCCAACGCAGCCTTCTGCTTGAGCAAATCCTTCACGCGTGCCCGATCATCGTCGAGAATCGCCGCCACCAAGGATTGGAATGGGTCGGGCATCAAGCCTGTTTTGTGGCGACCCACCATGTTGTTCCCCACGCATCCTTGAACCCACCGCGTTTGTCCTCGTCCTGCTTTTGGACCGGAGCTTGCACGGCGGTCGCGCCGTTTTGTAAAGCCTTCCCGTAAGTCGCGTCCACATCGGGCACATAAACGTGAACATGCGCCGCCACCGCCGGCCAGACGCCTTGGACGCAATCACCCACCATAATGACCGTGTCATCGAGCCGCACTTCGGCGTGCATGAGTCGTCCGCTGGCCGGATCAGCAAAACGACGAAGTTCCGCGGCGCCGAAAACAGTGACGAGGAAACGGATCGTGGCGGCTGCATCCGTGACAATCAGATATGGGGAAGCGGAATTATACGACGCGGGTTTGAAGACAGGCTGGCTCATGATTGTGTTGGCTTGATGATGTTCTGTGACGCGGCGCGGAGAGCTTTGTTCAAAATCCGTTTCCTGGCCGAGGCGAGATGAACACTGGTCGAACCGGCTTTTCCCCACGCGCCAGCGCAAGGAGAAAATATCTTCGGCGCTTCCTTCATGAAGGTGCGCTGCTGCGTCGGCGTCAGTTTCACCATGCCCCAACCGGCGTCAGGATAGCCCAACGAGGCGAAGATTTTTCCGTCCACCCGAAAGTCCGGATGATCCATGTGCGCGGCTTCAACCGAGCCCGGCACTTTCAGCGCAGCGGCTCTGAATTCTTCGATGGTCATTGAGGCTGCTCCATTGGTTTGGTCAGGTGAGCGACCGCAACGCGTCCTTGCCGATCCAGCGAGCGGCGGAATCTTCTGATGCGGCAAGCTTCCGCGCCAAGGTCGTCGCAGCGGATTTGAGCGAGGCGCTGCGTCCGCCGATGGCGCGCAGAGCCCAGCTCACGCCTTTCTTGACGAAGTTCCGCTCGTCGGTGGCGGCGGCTTCAATCAGCGGCAGAAGCTTTGTGAAGGCCTCGTCTTCCGCGTTGTCGTCGTGCAAAGCGAGACAAGCAAGCAGCGCGAAGGCCGCGCGCTTTTGGAATTCATCTTTCCGATTCGCCCAGGCTTTGACTCGGCCAAACGCGTGCGGTAATTGATCAAACAGCTTGAAGCAAACCGTGTCGCAGATGGCCCAATTGTCGAAGTCGCGACACCAGCGGTCCATCAAAGCAGGCGTGACGTGTTCCGGCTCGGCGAGGTATGCCCCCACGGTGCGAGCCTCGTAATTGCCCGTCTCCCAGAGCGCAAGGGCCAGCGCGTGATTGCGCCCGAATTGTTTCGCGATGCGTTGCATCTCATTCATGCGAATGCCAAACGCGTCCTCCGTCACGATGCCGTATCGCGTCTCCATTTCCGCGCGCAAGCGCGGGTTGCCCATGCGCTTCAGCGCGGCAAGCACTGATTGAACCTCAGCTTTGAGTGGTTTCGTGGCAACTTTCGCGGCGGGGATTTTTGTGGTGGGCGACATGCGCCCCGGTGGTCGCGCTTTCACGGTTGTGGTAAGCTTAACGGTTTGCCAATTTCCCAGTGGTGTCCGAACGGATCAACAATCCGCCCGAGACGCCAGCAATGGGCGTCAGATACCGGCAACACCTCAGTCGCGCCTGCGCGAATGGCCTGGGCGCAAACCGCCGCCGGATCTTCCACGATCAGGAGCATTCGCACCGAACAACCGCCCAACGATTCGGGACTGAAGTTCTGGTGCGGCGGGGATTCTTCGGCGACCCAGAATTCCGCGCCGGACACGGACAGTTTGCCGACACCGCCACCGGGCACGCGATATAGCTCGCTCGCGCCGAACGCCGCCTTGTAGAAGTCCATCGCCCGCGCCCAATCTCGGACGGACAACGTGGCGGTAATGGCTGTCCGGAAATCTTCGGCTGATTTGTCGAATCCGGGTCTGTTCACTCGTTCATGGTGATTCACGACATTCTGCGAATCAACCGCGGTTTTCCACAATCCGCGCCTTGACCAGTTTCTTCACCAGCGTGGTCGGTATTGGTTTCTCGGTCGTGAAGCGAATCGTTCCTTTGCTGACCTCGAAGCCTTTCAATTCTTTCTGAAACTTCTTCTGCACCACCGGACTGGCGGCGTAAAACGCGCAGTGGTTTTCCCATGCACCGAAGTAAACGAGCGGCCGCCCGTTGAATTTGAACCCGGCCAATCCGTAACCGATGTATTCCTCCGCCCCCGGCGCTGCGGCGTGGATGGTCTGGCGGAGTTTCTCAAGCACGGCTCGTTGCTCTGGCTTCACGCGCGCGAGATATTCGTCGATGGTTTTGGGTTTCACTGTCGCCATGGGCAATGGTAGGGCGCGTCACTCCGTGCGCGCCGTTCGTAGCATCGCAAACCC